>Ga0310122_10000036_pt1 | contig 97865 bp, 97 predicted proteins | sample CB6_Bottom_1051__FD_203503 | JGI IMG/M metagenome (GOLD analysis project Ga0310122, IMG submission 203503) | Marine microbial communities from Western Arctic Ocean, Canada - CB6_Bottom_1051 | ecosystem: Environmental > Aquatic > Marine > Oceanic | place: Canada: Western Arctic Ocean | collected... | reverse complement strand
CTCTGCCGTCTCAGTGGGGTCGCATTATAGGGCGAATCGATTTTAACGCAAGCGTTTTTAAACGCTTTTTTGCATTTAATTCTTACCCCAAAGATACCCCACCCAGACACACAAGATACCCACAAAACCCTGTGGATAACTCATTTTTTTGCGCTGTTTACTAAACTATTTACCTTGCTTGTGGTAAGTTGCGCCGCATATTTACAACTCGTTCACTAGGCAACACACATGACAGATATAATAAATAGTATAAGTGGTCTCTTATGGGGTCATATTTTAGTGTACTTATTAATAGCCGCTGGGCTATTTTTTACCATACGCCTTGGTTTCATCCAATTTGTACAATTCCCACACATGATTAAAGTTATGTTTCAGAGTCGCCAAGGGTCAGATGGCGGTATTTCCTCTTTCCAAGCATTTTGTACTTCTTTAGCAGCCCGTGTGGGTACCGGTAATATGGCGGGTGTTGCAGTCGCGCTTTATTTAGGTGGTGCTGGTGCTATTTTTTGGATGTGGTTAATTGCTTTAATTGGCATGGCAACTAGTTTTGCAGAGAGTACATTGGCTCAAGCGTACAAAATACGCGATGAAGAAGGCAACTTTCGTGGTGGCCCTGCTTATTATATGGAATACGGACTTGGCAAACGCTGGATGGGCATCGTGTTCTCACTATGTTTAATTTTAGCCTTTGGTTTAGTTTTTAATGCGGTGCAGTCAAATTCTATTGCTGCAGCTTTTGAAGTCGCCTTTGGTATTCCAAACTATATAGTAGGTATCGCACTCGTTATTGGTTCTGGCATCATCATATTTGGTGGCCTAAAAACAATTTCACGATTTGCTGAATTAGCAGTGCCATTTATGGCCGCTGCCTACTTAATTGTTGCACTGTATATATGTGCCGTAAATTACACTGAATTACCTGATGTATTTATGCATGTAATTAGAAGTGCTTTTGGTCTTGAACAAGCTGGCGCTGGTGCAATTGGTTATGGTGTTATGCAAGCGATGATCCAAGGGATCAAACGCGGGTTATTCTCAAACGAAGCAGGTATGGGTAGCGCTGCTAACGCTGCAGCAACCGCAACACCTAACCCGCCTCACCCTGCGTCACAGGGTTATGTACAAATGCTGGGTGTATTTGTAGATACCATTATAATTTGTACAGCAACTGCCGCGCTTATTTTATTATCAGAACAATTGGTTCCAGGTTCTGATGTAACAGGTATAGCACTTACACAAGCCGCCCTTGAAGAACATGTAGGTAGCTGGGGCGCAATATTTGTTGCGGTCGCTATTTTGTTTTTTGCTTTTACATCAATTGTAGCTAACTATTCTTATGCCGAAACGAACTTATTATTCTTAGAGCATAACCACGCATCTGGCATGTTGGTTTTCAGATTATTAGTGTTAGGTATGGTGATGTTTGGTGCACTTGGCGAATTACCATTAGTGTGGACTCTAGCTGATGTGTCTATGGGCCTAATGGCGATTGTGAACGTAATCGCACTATTTATGCTCTCAGGAGTTGTGGTGTGGCTTGCCAAAGATTACAACGCTCAACGACGTGCTGGTAAGTTACCAACGTTTGATCCGAGTAAAAATAACAAGCTTAATAAAACTATTCCGAAAGGTATTTGGCACAAATAACTTTAAAGTGATTTAAGTTAAAAACCCGGAACGGCCATGGCCATTTCGGGTTTTTTATTGTCTAGTACCAATTCGCTTAATTAAGTAGTCTATTTTGAGGTAGAGAAATCGTGTTAATAGCAAAGCAACAATTTCGATGTTTAGTTGTTCTATATGAGGAATTTTTAACGTAACTAGCGTCAGGTTTGGCCTCTCAAAATGATTTAAGTATTATTGCGGATTCGTATAAGCCTCGTCTGTATATTCCTAGTAACAGCATCATCAAGCATTTCATACCTCCTTATAATCGATTAGTTAAGCAGCTTACATCAACGCTCTTAATACACTTTATGGCTTTGTAATGGTGTTAATACAAGTAACTGTATACTGACTTTGGTTTATGTATATAACGAAACACAGCCACCAACTCCATTTAAGAGTCTTATACCACTACTTTTATATAAACCGCTTAGTATTAGGTTGTCTATTTTGAATTATAAAAATCTTATATATAGCAAAGCTTAAATTTAGTGTTTTGTTTTAAATGAGAGTTTTTCCGTAGCTAGCGTCAAGTTTGAGCTATAAAAATGATCAAAGGCAATATATTGATGGGATAGGCTTTTTAAAAAATGTGAGACATAAAGGTTTCAAATAAACGAAATAATTTAGTGTAAAGAATAAGATACTAGTTCGATTATGCGATTTGATGATTAAAAATTTAATCAGAGAATAGTTAAACTAGAATAAACGGGGAGAGTATAAAGTGGTGCCCGAGGCCGGACTTGAACCGGCACGACTTGTTAGTCGAGGGATTTTAAATCCCTTGTGTCTACCAATTCCACCACTCGGGCATCGAGTTTGCTATTTAAAGCGTGTGGAGTAATTATTTGGAGGCGGAACCCGGAGTCGAACCGGGGTAAACGGATTTGCAATCCGGTGCATGGCCACTCTGCCATTCCGCCTAAACATTTCAAATAATTTGGAGCGGCACACGAGGCTCGAACTCGTGACCTCGACCTTGGCAAGGTCGCGCTCTACCAACTGAGCTAGTGCCGCATAAAACTTTATCAGTAATTTGTACGTTGGTGCGCGACAATGTCGCGGTAAAACGTTCTGGCAACTGAGCTAGTGCCGCATAAAATAGTTATTTATCATACTTTTAATTAACTTGGTCAATAATTAAAAGTGGTGCCCGAGGCCGGACTTGAACCGGCACGACTTGTTAGTCGAGGGATTTTAAATCCCTTGTGTCTACCAATTCCACCACTCGGGCATCGAGTTTGCTACTTAAAGCAAGTGGATAAAACTAATATGGAGCGGCACACGAGGCTCGAACTCGTGACCTCGACCTTGGCAAGGTCGCGCTCTACCAACTGAGCTAGTGCCGCATCATATTAATTCTAAATAATTTTTATAAGTTACATATTGGTGTATGCAACCAAACCACAAAGTGGTGCCCGAGGCCGGACTTGAACCGGCACGACTTGTTAGTCGAGGGATTTTAAATCCCTTGTGTCTACCAATTCCACCACTCGGGCATCGAGTTTGCTAATTAAAGCGTGTGGAGTGTTGATTGGAGGCGGAACCCGGAGTCGAACCGGGGTAAACGGATTTGCAATCCGGTGCATGGCCACTCTGCCATTCCGCCTCAATACTAGGTTAGCTTTAAGATAAACTGGAGCGGCACACGAGGCTCGAACTCGTGACCTCGACCTTGGCAAGGTCGCGCTCTACCAACTGAGCTAGTGCCGCTTAATGTTTATCTAGGGGGCTATGCCCTCTCAACACGGACGCATTCTACAGAGATTATTAAACGCGTCAACACAAAAAATGCTACTTTTGAACTGTTTGATTATTTTTTATCTAAAATGGTGCGTTATTAGACGTTTACAATCAATTTTTGGTCAATTCTCCCCATGCTGCAACTAAATATTGCACCATAGAACTAAGCGTTAAAAACGTGGCGATATAAAGTAGGCCATAGCTTAAATACATCATCCAGCTATCGTACTGCCAGATTAAACCTATAATGGCTAACATTTGAGCTGCCGTTTTTAATTTACCCATATCGGATACAGCCACATTACCGCGCTTCCCCTGTTCAGCCATCCACTCACGTAGCGCCGATATAACAATTTCACGACTAATAATAATAAGCGCAGGGATAGTCATATACAAAGATTGATAATGCTCAGATAAAGCAACCAAGGCAGCACACACCATTACTTTATCAGCAACAGGGTCTAAGAACGCACCAAAAGGCGTTGATTGTTCAAGTTTACGGGCTAAATAGCCATCGAGTATATCTGTGATCGAAGCCAGCCAAAAAATAAAGGCAGCAACAAAGAATGCCCATGAATAAGGCATATAAAATATCACCAAAAAAATGGGGATAAGAAAGAGTCTAAACGTTGTGAGTGTGTTTGGAATATTCCACATAACTACTTGGATATGTCTTTTTTTCTATATTCGCACATAGGGCTAGCCCTTGTCATGCAAATGGTTAAATATCTTCTCAGCCATGTCAGGACTGATCCCAGGAACTTTCTTTAGCTGTTCTATATTAGCAGCTTTTACGCCTTGCATGCCCCCTAAATATTTTAATAATGTTTGTCGACGCTTTGAACCAACGCCATCTATTTCTTCTAATAACGACTGAGTACGCTGTTTTTGGCGCTTGTTACGGTGGCCTGCAATTGCAAAACGATGCGATTCATCCCGTATATGCTGAATCAAATGCAGTGCTGGTGCATCAGAATCCATAGGGATTGTCTTACGCCCACCATCTATAAGCAAGGTTTCAAGGCCTGGCTTACGGCTAGTGCCTTTTGCAACCCCAACTAATAACGGCATTTTGGTATGCGGCCAGTTTTCGAAATATTGCTCCGCTCTACCTAATTGCCCTTTACCACCATCAATAAAAATAACATCGGGAATTTTATCTTCATCAACCAGCTTGTTATAACGTTTGTTTAGTGCAAATTCCATAGCGGCGTAATCATCACCGCCAGTGATGCCCGTCACGTTATAACGACGATATTCTTTATTATTTGGCCCTTGAGAGTCAAATACAACACAGCTGGCCACTGTGTTTTCACCCATGGTGTGACTGATATCAAAACATTCCATGCGATTGATATCATCAAGGCGTAAAGTGGCCTTTAATTGCGCATAACGCTTGTTTATAGAGTCTTGAGTGCTTTGCTTCACCGTAATGCTATTTAATGCATTTTTATTTGCTAACTGTAAGTACTGTGCTCGCTCACCGCGGGCAACCACTTTTAGTGATACTTTACGCTCACTAATTTGAGTTAGTGCTTCACTGAGCGCATCACTTTCTTCAATTTCAAACGGTAAAATAATTTCTTTGGCAATACGCCCTGTAGCACCTGGCGCTAAATAATACTGACCCAAGAAAGAGGTTAATATTTCTTGCTCCTGTGAGTCTTTAGGTACCTTTGGAAAATAAGTTTTACTACCCAGCACTTTATGATCGCGGATCATCAATAAATGAATCCCATTTAAACCGTTTAAATGGGCAAAGCCGACCACATCCATTTCCGCAAAATTGCCAGAGATAGATTGTTGCTCCTGCATTTTACGCAGTAACATAATTTGGTCACGTACTTTAGCTGCGAGTTCAAAATTAAGCTGCTCACTGGCTCTTTCCATTTTAGCGATTAGATCGGCTATTACTTCATGAGATTTACCGGTTAAAAACTTACGAACATAATTAACTTGCTGCGCGTATTCATCTTCAGAAACTTTATTTACACACGGCGCAGAACAACGTTTTAATTGATACTGTAAACAGGGACGACTTCGCGCACGATAATAAGCATCTTCGCATTGACGCACAGGAAAGATCTTTTGCATTAACCGCAAACTTTCTGAGACAGCTCCAGCGCTTGGAAAAGGACCAAAATATTCGCCCTTTACTTTTCTGCTGCCACGATGAAAGGCTAAGCGCGGATGCTTATGATTAGTGAGCAATATATAGGGATACGACTTATCATCACGTAACAAAATATTATAACGTGGCTGATATTTTTTAATCAGATTGTTTTCAAGCAGAAGCGCTTCTGTTTCTGTATTAGTAAGCGTGACTTCAATATTAAAAATGTTACTTACTAAAACACGGGTTTTGCTGTCGATAATATTGCTGCGAAAGTAACTGCTTACCCGCTTTTTTAAACTTTTAGCTTTACCGACATAGATAACTTGGTTGTCATTATCGAGCATGCGATAAACGCCAGGTTCACTCGATAATGTTTTTAAAAACTGAGCATGATCAAATTCAGACATATATAACGACTAGTAAGATATATCTATATCAATCATTTTGTAACGTATAGCTAAATGAGTAAGCTCTACATCGCCTCCTACGTTAAGCTTTTCAAACATACGATAGCGATAACTGTTTACTGTTTTAGAACTCAAATTTAAGCGCTCAGCGATATCTTGTGCTTTTTCACCTTTGGTGATCATCAACATAATTTGTAGTTCACGCTCAGATAGGCTTTGAAATGGGTTTTCATCGGTACGCCCGGTTACCTGCGCAAGTGCAATCTGTTGTGCTATTTCTGGAGCAATATAACGTTGTCCTGCGTGCACACAACGTATAGCGCGAACCATTTCATCAGACCCAGCACCTTTGGTTAAAAAACCATGAGCACCAATTTGCATTACCTTACTTGGAAATGGGTCTTCGCAATTAACAGTAAGGACAATAATTTTCACATCAGGACAGTAACGGCAAATCTTTTTAGTTGCCTCAAGCCCGCCCATACCAGGCATGTTCATATCCATTAACACTATATTTGGCGAATGCTGACGGCAAAACTGCACAGCCTCTTCGCCTGTTTTAGCTTCACCTATCACTTTAAAACCACGTATATCATCAAGAATACGTCTGATCCCTGTGCGAACAAGTTCATGGTCATCAACTAAAAGTACGTTAATCAATGGAACACCCTCACTAGCCTAATAAGATGCAAGTTAACAAAATTAATTTTCAACATTAGCATACATACGACGAAACCATAACTAATATTATGCTTTCGCCGCCGGTCATCATGACCAATATAATTAAAGCGTATTTACCAAAAGCAGGTAAATACGCGATAGTGATTTAAGCTGACGCTTTTTCACTAAAACGGTCAACCCATAAAGCAATAATACCATCACCCGTTACATTACACGCAGTACCGAAGCTATCTTGCGCTAAGTAAAGTGCAATCATTAGTGCCACTGCACCTTCGTTGAAACCTAGCATGCTCGTTAGTAAACCTAATGCCGACATTACCGCACCACCTGGTGCACCTGGCGCTGCAATCATCACTACACCTAACATCATAATGAATGGCAGCATAGCCATTAGTGAAGGTATTTCCATGCTAGGCGATAAATACATCACAGCCATGGCACAGGTTACAATGGTAATTGTTGAACCAGATAAATGAATAGTGGCACATAATGGCACGGTAAAGTTAGCTACGTCTTCTTTAACGTTATTGGCTTTACTTGATTGCAAAGATACTGGAATGGTTGCCGCGCTCGACATGGTTCCTAGTGCAGTAAAGTACGCAGGTAACATATTTTTAATTAACTCAATAGGATTACGCTTAAGTAACAGGCCCGATACAATATAAAGCACACTCAACCATAGCCAATGCATAACTAACGCAGCAATTAACACTACACCAAATGCTTGTAATGTGTCGACAACGGTACCTGCTACAGTCATTTCAGCAAATACACCCGCAATGTAAAACGGCAATGCCGGAATAATTACTTTTGATAGTAAACCATCAATAATGTCGCGCCCCTGATCCGACACAGTTTTTAATGTGTCTAATCCAAGCTGACTCATACCAATACCAAAAACAAAGGCTGTGACTAAAGCTGTCATAACACCCATTAACGGTGGAATTTCTAAGTCAATAAAGCTACCTACCTCAGTGACTGCTTCGGCTTCAAATGAAATACCACCGCTTAAGAACGGAATAACCGCTGTCACTAATAAAAACGCTAAAGTACCGGCTATAATTGTTGAGCCATACGCAAAACCGACTGTTTTCCCCAATAGATGGCCTGATCCTTTAGGTAGCCCAGCAATACCTGAGGCAATAAAAAACAAAATAATCAGTGGAATTGTAAAACTAATAAGCTGGCCAATAAGCTCTTTTACTGTATATAAAAGCTCAACGCCAGTTAAGGGAATGTAGAGCCCGACTAAAATACCGGCCACAATACCGGCAATTAATTTTAAGATTAACTTCATGGTGATTACTTTATTGAATTTAGATAGTGTGTTTTTATCATGTTTTGAATAGTTTGTGTCATAAAACTGTTCAACCACAGTTCATTTGCACAATTAACCAACAAAATATAAGTGAGTACCGTTGATTTGTTTAAATAACGACTACATAAACAAGAAATAACGTATAAAGTTAAAGGTGAACAAATGGCATATGTTCGCCTTTTTAATAACTAAAAAATTAACAGGTTGGATTTTTAGTTCAATCCGTTATAAGCGTAATTAATATATGTTATAGCCAAAGCTTACTTTAACTTTTTTTATCTCACAGTAAAGTAGGCTTATAAAGTTAACAGGATAGCTGTTAACGTGTTGATCAGATTGTACCTAAAGGAACATTATGTCTACTATTTTTGAAGATAACTCACTAAGCATCGGTAACACACCGTTGGTAAAACTTAACCGTGTTACAGGTGGGAATGTATACGCTAAAGTTGAATCACGTAACCCTAGCTTTAGTATTAAATGCCGTATTGGTGCATCAATGATTTGGGAAGCTGAAAAATCAGGTCAACTTACCAAAGAAAAAGAGCTAATAGAGCCGACATCAGGTAACACTGGTATTGCTTTAGCATTTGTTGCGGCCTCTCGCGGCTACAAACTAACGCTGACTATGCCAAACACCATGAGCTTAGAACGTCGTAAACTATTAAAGGCACTCGGTGCTAACCTAGTGCTCACAGATGGCGCTAAAGGCATGAACGGCGCTATTGCTAAAGCCAAAGAAATTCAAGCAGCAGATCCAGATAAGTTTATTTTGCTACAACAGTTCGAGAACCCAGCAAACCCTAAAATTCACTTTGAAACAACGGGCCCAGAAATTTTTAATGCACTTGATGGCAAAATCGATTTCTTTGTTGCAGGTGTTGGTACTGGCGGCACTATTACAGGTGTTAGTCGTTATCTTAAAAAAGAGAAAGGCCTTAATGTAAAATCAATAGCTGTAGAGCCAAGCCACTCGCCAGTAATTAGCCAAACACTTGCCGGTGAAGAGATAAAACCAGGGCCACATAAAATACAGGGGATTGGTGCAGGCTTTATTCCAGGGAACTTAGACCTATCAATAATTGATGGTGTAGAGCAAGTGTCTAATGAAGAATGTATCGCAATGTGTCACGAGCTAATGAAAAAAGAAGGGATTTTAGTCGGTATTTCATCGGGTGCAGCCGTGGTTGCAGCAAAACGTATTGCTGAACGTCCTGAAAACGCAGATAAAAATATTGTGGTTATTTTACCAAGTGCAACAGAGCGTTATTTATCAAGCCCAATGTTTGATGAAGAGTTTTCCGAGCAAGAGCTTGCTCAATAATCAGACTACATTATTAAAAAAGGATGTTTTTCAACATCCTTTTTTATTACTTTCCCTATAAGTTAACACCTATTTAGTACTATCCTCTTTACATCCGCAGCATTCCATCACACACTTTATGTATGAGTAATCAACCTGACCAAATATGAAAACAATTTTAACCACTTTTGTGCTCATCTTTAGTATTTTGATCGTTGGCTGTAATGAAAATACTAAACCTAAAGACCAGTACATAGATAATGATCGCCCAGGCGGTACCGCCACGGTGTATTTTGATGCGCTTTATAATCAGCATAACTTGCAAAAAGCCAGCAATTTCGCGACCCCTACATTATCCCGCATAATGAAATCGTACGGTACAGCAAAACAGTTTGCCCGCAGTCTTATTAATTTACAGTACGATGAAGTGGTAATTGAAATTGATATGTCAAATTCAAGTCTGCGCGAACAATACGGCAATAAGGCAAGAATAAACATTGTATTTACTGGTTATTTTAACGGTAAAAAAATTGACGATTTTCGCACTATCGAAATGCTAAAAATAAAAGGCAAATGGTACGTAGATAAAATCGTCGCTGATCCTTACGGACGCTGATCAGCGTTCAATCTAAAAAATAAATAAACACAAAAAAGCCTTAAGTTATAAACTTAAGGCTTTTTTACTTTTATCTTCTTTATTGCTTTGGCATCAGGTTAGATATCTTCAGATTTAAAGTTATCTACCGCAATAGCCTGCATTCGCAATCTGTTAGCATGATGCATTGCTTCACCATCAACTTTAGTTACTAACTCATGTTCAAGTGCGTAATCAATCGCTTGTTCAATATCATAGGTGGCAGGCACCTTGCCTTTTCGTTGCCACTGTTTTAACAGCTTAAACTGATTGTGCATATCGTGCATTGCTAAGAAAGCATTTTCCATGACGCCTGTTCCGGCATTTTCATCCACATAACATAAATGGGTAAGTCTATTTCTAAATACCCCTGGTTGAGTCATGTGTTCGCAAATACGCTGGGCAATCGCATCACTTGGTTTGTGATAATGATTACCTAACGGAAAAACAATACGCTTAAGTGTAAAGTTAATCACAGGATTAGAAAAGTTTTTAAAGAAGCCATCAAATGCTTGGCCAATTGCATATAACGATGTCTCTAAAGCATATTTTACAAAAGGCAAATCCGCTTGCTGACGCCCTTCATCTTCAAAACGCTTTAATACCGTGGATGCAATATATAAATGACTTAACACATCGCCTAAACGTGCCGATATCATTTCTTTACGTTTAAGTTCACCACCTAACATCAACATTGCAACATCCGTTGTGAACGCCAATCCTCGGCTCATTCTACCTAATTGTTTATAATAGACGGCCGTCTCTCCACATACAGGCGCTTTAGCAAAGTAGCTGCGAGTTAAACCATGCACCAAGGCCATACTTGCATTACTCAGTGCAAATACAATGTGCTTCATTAACAAGCCATCAAATTGCTCAAGTGCGGCGTCATCATCTTCCATTGCTGCCGCTTCCATTTCTTTTAATACAAACGGATGGCAACGAGTAGCACCTTGGCCAAATATCATTAAATTACGAGTTAAAATATTAGCGCCCTCAACCGTAATCGAAACTGGAATACCCATATAACCGTGTGCTAAATAGTTATTAGGCCCAACCTGAATCCCTTTACCTGCATGAATGTCCATTGCATCATTCATTACTGTTCGACCCATTTCGGTCATATGGTATTTTGCAATAGCAGTCACTACCGATGGACTTAGTTTTAAATCAATGGCGCCAGCTGTCATTAACCGGCACGATTCCAGCGCATAAGTTAAGCCACCAATACGTGCTAACCCTTCTTGAACCCCTTCAAATTGACCAATTGACACACCAAATTGTTGACGAACAACTGAATAAGCCGAAGTCATTTTAGCCGCTAAATGCCCTGTTGCAGTACTTAATGCCGGTAACGAAATACCACGCCCAGCACTTAAACACTCAACCAACATGCGCCAACCGCGCCCAGCCCCTTGCTGACCACCTATAATCCAATCAAGCGGAATAAATACGTCTTCACCGTAAGTTGTACCATTCATAAACGCCATATTGAGTGGATAATGACGCTCGCCGGTTTTAACACCCGGATGATCGGTTGGTATTAGTGCACACGTAATACCCAGTTCTTTTTCATCGCCTAACAAGCCGTCTGGGTCATACATTTTAACTGCAAGGCCAAGTACTGTCGCCACAGGCGCAAGGGTAATGTAACGTTTTGACCAATTTAAACGCAGCCCTAAAACTTCCTTACCGTCATGCTCGCCTTTGCATACCACGCCTGAATCGGGAATACTGCCGGCATCTGAACCGGCCTCTGGACCGGTTAATGCAAAACAAGGCACATCGTCGCCCTTTGCCAGGCTCGGTAACCAGCGGTTTTGTTGCTCAGTTGTTCCGTAATGAAGTAATAACTCACCCGGCCCTAAGCTATTAGGCACCATTACCGTCACTGCAGCGGTTAAGCTTTTAGTGGCGATTTTTGACACTATGGTAGAGTTAGCAATGGCTGAAAATTCTAATCCTCCAAATTTTTCTGGGATGATCATTGCAAAAAAACCTTCGGTTTTTAAAAAATCCCAGACTTCTTTGGGTAAGTCTTTATCTTTTTGTACTATTTTATAGTCATCAAGCATAGCTAATAACGCTTCGACCTGATTTTCAATAAACGTAGTTTCTTTCTCACTTAACTGTGGGCGCGGGTAATTATGTAACTTTTGCCAGTCAGGATCACCACTAAATAGCTCCCCATCCCACCACACATCACCTGCCTCCATTGCTTCTCGCTCAGTTTGCGATAATGGCGGCAATACTTTTTTAAACATCTTAAAAGTGGGTCGGGTAATTAAATTAAGGCGGATATCTTTAATCGCAAACACCACGATCACCACAACCAGTAATATAATAAATACTGACATAAGCACATTCCTTTACAGTTATAAAAACACTGATTTAATTATGACCGATCTTAATTTAAATACAATGGCTAGCCAGTCGAGTGCCACTAAAATGATGAGCCTAGCCAATTGCAATTTAAAATATAACGATAAGTAGGATTACACATTTATTACACACAGCAAAAAGCCCACAAATGTGGGCTTTTCACTACTTAACTGGTTTAATTTATGCGATTAAACGCTTAATTAAAACTGAAAACGCATGTTAGCAAAGTAAGCATCGTAATCTGAGTCATCTGCGTTGTTGCCGTAACCCACTTTTAAACCAATATTTTTATTGATGAAGTGTTGAGCACCAAAGGTGTAGTTGTCTTCTTTATCATAAGATGCAAAAACAGAAGTCGCTTTTGAAAAGTAGTAGTTTGTTTCTACGTTCCACTGGTCATCTGCTTCATCAAGGCTCATAAATGTACCTTCTACAGTTAGGTAGTTACCTTGCTGTAAATCAATGAAATATTTAGCAGCTACTGAACGAGAGTCAAAATCATCATCTGATTCAACAGTGATACCTACGTAATCTGTATCGTTAAGCATGTGGTTGTATGCTAAAGAAAATAATGTAACGTTATCGCCGTCTTTTTTATCAACAAATCTTACTTTTGCAAGTAAGTCAGGGTTGAAAAAGTAACCAGCTGAAAGTGTATAGAACTCGTTATTAGAGTTGTAATCAGCATTTTGGTAAGACGCACCAACCACAAAATCTTCAACGAAGTATTCACCGCCAATAGCAGTTACATCGCCAAAGTCGTCATCTGCGTAGCCGCCAAATACGTTGCTTTGCTTATTGATGTATTCAAATTGGTCGTATGGACCTAGTGTGCTTTTAGGAGAGAAGTAGTAAGTTGAGTCCACACTGATAGTATCGTTGTTATCAGTATCTGCATAACCTAAGTTACTGATTGATTGATAGCTATCTGCAGCGTGTGCAGCACTTGATAATAAAATACCTGAAATAATAATCGCTAATTTTTTCATAATGAAACATCCCTATGTACATTGTTTTTGTACTTTAACTGCATTGCTAAAGTGGGGGTATGCTAACGCTGCGAAACTGAACGAAAACTGAACCAAGTAATTGTATTTGTTAGGGAAATTGTAAGAAAATGTTGGAGAATTTTATGTTAAAGTAATCGCAACAAACTGTAAACAATTACTTTAATTTTGCACCGCTTTTTGTTTGTTTCTATAATGAATACTGGCTAATTATCCTATAAACATCATTTATGTTATCGCCTGCTTTAAAGTCTTTGCTGATAGGATTTGGATCAGATCCAACCCAAATTTTCAGTTCTGCATCTAAATCAAAGTGCCCCGCACTTTCTTTGCTGAACTTAGTTATCTTAGAGTAAGCAATACTGATCATTTCCATTTTAGAACCAGTCACACCTTGTTTATCTAATAAAATTAGTCGCTTATTAGTAAAGATAAACATATCACGAACTACTTTATACGCCTTTTCAACTCGCTCACCTTCAATAAGCGTATTAGCCAATACTTTTTCTAAATCGGCGTCATCCACTTCACTGGCGTTACCCATTAAACCACTAAATAATCCCATTATAGTTTCTCCTGTTTAAATATTTGATTTTCTAGAGTATGACCATTTACTAACTGCCTATACTGCCAATTATGTTGGTGGCAAAATTGCAACAGCGCGATGTCGAGTGAATCGCTAGTTGGTTGATACTCAATCACATACTCTTTATGTTGACTCATATAAACACGGCTCACACCATCAAGTGCTTGCAGTTGTTGCTCCACATTTTGATATGCTTCACTTAGCATTAAGGTATAAAAGTGCTTATCAGTATTCGCCGCTTTAGTTTGATGCTCGCTTAATATGCCTTTATCTAAATGTAGTACTTGGGAGCAAAGTCGTTCTAGTTCAGTTAAATCATGAGAGCTTAAAATAAACGTCGCTTGAGACGACAGCTCAGACACCAGCTCTCTGACCTCTCTGGCATGAATCGGATCAAGCCCTGCGGTGGCTTCATCTAACATTACAATTTGCGGTGAACCAATTAATGCTTGTGCTATGGTTACACGCTTGCGCATACCGTGAGATAAGTCCCCTGCGCGGTTTTTTGCAACCTCGCTAAGACCCACTAAATCTAATACTCGAAGTGCCTCTATTTGGCTTTGCTTGGTGCCCATACCTTGTAGCTTGGCATAAAAGCTAAGTTGTTTATCTATATTAAAACGCGGATCTAGCTGTGCATCTTGTGGTAACGCACTCACTTTATTAAATAAAGCCGCGCTACCTGGTTTATGGCCGAGTATTTCAAGCTCACCCATGCTAGGTGCGATATAGCCACACAACAAACTAAATAAAGTGGTTTTCCCTGCGCCATTAGGGCCAACTAATGCAACTGGCGCGCCTTTTTGAATCTCAAAATTCACATTATTAAGAGCCAGTTTTGAGCCGTATGATTTACTTAAATTACGCCCTGTTATTAATGATTTCATAATGAGCTCCTTGCAAAAATACGTTGGGCAACTGCAAGTAACACCGCTGTTTGCCCAAGTGGAATAGCTAATGCGCTCAATAACGGTAAGTTTTGTCCAGCTAATAACTCTATTTGCACACCAGGGAATAAATAATCAAGCACACTTAATGCGGGTATTTGCCACTCCAGTAATCCAACAATAATGCCGCCGGCTGTGAAATATAAAATAGCTAATACAATAGATAAGCGAGATGAGCTCGCAAAAGTATTAATTAAGCTCATTAAGGCTACAAACGGCGTAAAAGTAACAATGAGTATTAAAAATATTGAAACAGCACGACCAAGGCCACCAGCAAGTAAGCTCGGCTCGCGAAACCCGAGCACCGCCAATGTCGCTATAAGCGTGATGCCAACTAAACAGGTTAGTACCGCTAACTGCCCTAAAAATCGACCAAAGAGTATTTCAAAGCGAGTTGAGCGTAATGATAAAAACCTTAGCGTACCGCGCTCTCTATCACCCACAGTTTGATCACTACAAATAAATAAGCTAAAAACAGGAAAACTATACAAAGCAATAAGCCAATACATAGCAAATTCGGCTTCAGGCCAATCAAGTAACTTACTTAATCCAATAGAGCCGGAAATATCACGGGCTATTTGTTCAAAGTCTGGCGAGCTGATTATACCTACAGCTTGGCCTATGGGGTAACGTAAAATAACAAGCCACACTAGCGCAAAAGCCGCCAGTGCAATAAGCCCTCGTTTAGTTAAAAACATACGTACCAGCTCAAAACCCGCGATTTGGGTTAAGCGCCCTACGTTAACTGGTGATGGTGTTGCCATTGACTATCCTTAATGACGTTGTTCATACTTTAAAATAAGCGTTATTTAACAACACTAAGTGTAAACACGTTGAATTGCTAGCAAAAAAAAGCCTACTCAGAGGTAGGCTTTGTAACAAATAATGTAATTTAACCAATTAGTAATTATAAATGTTGCTCATAAATAGCTAATGCTTGCTGTAAGTCGGCAATTAAATCTTCAGCATCTTCTAAGCCAATGTGCAAACGAATAACAGGTCCATGCTCCCATCCTGTTTGCGATCGCAGCCCTTTCATTGATAGGTTTGCCGTTACTAAGCTCTCAAAGCCCCCCCACGAAAAGCCCATTTTGAAATGTTGTAAGCTATCTAAAAAAGCATCTATGGCGTGTTGATTACCCGCTTTCATTACAAACGAAAATAAACCATTACTGCCGTCAAAATCACGTTTGAAAAATTCATGGCCTGGGCATGTTGTAAACGCAGGATGGCGAATATGATCAACCAACACATGTTGCTCAAGCCATTTTGCTACTTCTAGCGCGGCTTTTTCATGCTGGTTTAATCGCACGGCCATGGTACGCAAGCCTCGTAGTGCTAAATACGCATCATCGGCACTAGTGCATTGACCTAATAAGTAAGACTGCTCGCGTAACGTAGGCCAATACTTTTTGTTAGCTACAGCAACCCCCATCATCACATCAGAGTGGCCAACAATATATTTGGTGGCGGCTTGAATACTAATATCAACACCATGTTCAAGCGGACGATAATGCAAGCCATTGCCATAGGTGTTATCAAGCACTGTCATTACATTATGATCATTTGCTACTTTCACCATGGCGGGAACGTCTTGAACTTCCATGGTAATTGAACCTGGAGACTCTAAAAACAACATTTTGGTATTGTCTTGAATGTACTCTTTTATGTCTGCGCCAATCATGGGCGGATAATAGGTCGTACTAATACCCAACCCAGCTAATATCTTGTCGCAAAAATCACGGGTTGGCTCGTAAACAGTGTCCACTATTAAAATATGATCACCGGACTTTAAAAACGATAACAGCGTTTGGCTTATCGCTGCCGCGCCACATGGGTATAACGCACAGCCCTCACCGCCTTCGAGTTCGGTAATTGCCTCTTGCAGAGCAAAATGAGTGGTCGTCCCTCTGCGGCCATAAAACAAGGTTTTGTCGCCACGTGTTTTAGCCGCTTCTTTAAGCTCACTCACAGAATCAAACACAATCGTTGAAGCGCGCTGTATCACTGGATTAACTACGCCATGGGTGTACGCTTTTTTGCGCCCTGATGACACTAATTGGGTATTTTTATTTTTGCTCGACATGATTCATCCTTCTATCTGAGTACGCCAATATTCAATTAAATAACGCGAAATCGAATCAGCTCTAGGTAGCTTTAAATGCTCCCCCTCGTGTTGCCAATCTTTAAATTGCGCAAGTTCTTGGCGAGAAAACCATCGTGCATCTTCAAGTTCATCTTGCTCTGTGCTTATTTCATCACTGCTTGCTGTGGCAATAAAACCAAGCATGATTGATGAAGGAAACGGCCAAGGTTGAGAAGCAATATACTCTGCTTTCTCCACGGTAATACCCGCTTCCTCTTTTACTTCTCGGATCACGGTTTGTTCAAGGGTTTCACCTGGGTCGACAAACCCGGCAAGTGAGGAATACAGACCTTTAGGCCAAGTTGCTTGGCGACCCAATAAGCAGCGTTCAATCCCATCAGAAAATGTTTTAGTTACTACCATAATAACGGCTGGATCGGTACGCGGAAAAGTTTGGTGCATACAGGCTGCGTTGTCGCATAAACGTGAATGCCCCCCTTCAACTAAGTGATTTTTGGTACCACAGCGACCACAAAAACTATGAGTGGCATGCCAGTAACACAACCCACGAGCAAGCGCTGCATTTGAGCCATCTTCAAGTGCTACTTGAGTACCATATTGACGAATATCTGCAAACTTGGCATCACCAACAATCGTTGCTAATAACGACTCTTCGAGTTCAGTTACGTCTAGCGCAAATACGGCATTATCCTGTTTATTTGATCCTAAAAGAATAGCCTGCGTTAAATCTAAATGCGCCACTTGTTGGTAAGCTAAATACACCACCTCAGGGCTACTGTTAGCAAATAAGGTGTGATTGCCTTTAACTAAAAGCCATAAACTGTCTGCTGTTTTTTTTGCGTCTACCCAAGTAGGGTCTTTACGCGCATTTGAGCCTCTGTCTAATGGCATATTACTGTAGTTAAGCATGTAATTCCTTGATACTAATTGAATCTTAAAATTACCATACTCATCCACTAAACCCAATTTATTATCGCCATAAAAAAAGCCTAAATTAGGCTTAATTAATCTATGCACCCGCTGTATTAGAAACTCTCATGTTTAAGGTACACATTCTGCTCAAAAATTAACCAAAGAATGCAGTGTTACTATTTTTTAAAGTAGTAACTGTTTGTCTATTAAATGAAACTGCTCGGCACTTTGCTTTAGCACCTCTGCGGTTAATTTATCGGCACCGTATACATCACACGGAACATTATATTGATTTTTTAAATGCCCCAGTAATAACGCAAAGTCACCGTCACCCGAGAGTAAAATAACTTTATCAAGTTTTTTCCCCTGCTCTAGCATATCTATGGTTATACCTACATCCCAGTCACCTTTGGCACTGCCGTCACGGCGTTGAATAAAGGGTTTTAGTTTTACTTCAAAGCCAATAGCGCGCAAAATATTTTGAAACTGATTTTGCTTTTCATCACCTCGGTATATTGCATAAGCGAACGCACATTCTATATCGTATTGTTGTTCCATCATTCGCCAAAAGGCATTGTAATCAAAGTTTTTACCGTAGCTTTCACGACAGGTGTAATAAATATTTTGTACATCGACAAAAATACCTACACGAGGTTTACTGCTTGGTTGTGAGGTCATTATTATGTCCTAATGAGTAATACTTGCAATTGCGTGTTAAGTAACCTAAATTAGTTACCAAACTCAATGTAACCAAATAAGGTTACATTTAACAATGTGACCAAATTTAGTTACATATAAATAATCTATCTGGATTTTTATGATTGGTGTGATCAGCGGCGATATTATTAAATCGCAAAAAATACCTAAACAACAATACGATGCCATGCTTTACCAGCTAGAGCAAAGTTTACGTGCAAATTGCAATAAAACAACATCTTGGGATATTTACCGTGGGGATGCATTTCAACTGCAACTCGATAAAAGTGAACAGTTAGTTACCACCGCTATTCTTATCTATTTACAGTTAAAATCTGCCGGCTATGAATTGCGCCAAAGTATGGCATTGGGCCACATAGATAACCCGGGTACGAGTACAAAAACCGCTACAGGCTCAGCGTTTACTCTCTCTGGGCAGGGATTAGATAAAATGACAAACCAGCGTTTTACATTTGCTATTGCAGATCAATCGGTTGATGAGAGCTTCAAGCTAAACTTAGCGCTTGTCGATGTATTACTGTGTAAAATAACCCAAAAACAAGCAAATGCTTTGTATGTGTATTTAACCCATACTAATAACAACCATGCAGCCTTAGCTAAAGAGCTCAACACCAGCCGCGAAAACGTTACTAAGCTACTTAATCTTGCTAACTACCAGCTGGTAGAACGGTTTATTTTATATGCGCAACAAAGGCTTAAAGCTATACAGCAAGGACATGACTAATGGAATTTTCACTATTGCTCGTCGCACTGATTATTGGCCATCTACTCGCTGATTTTTATTGGCAACCCATGAGTTGGGTAAACGACAGAAACAGCCGTCATTTTAAAGCAAAAAAACTTTATTACCATGTATTGGTTCACGGAGTTACCAGTGCAATAGTTGTTGCACTTTGGGAATATAGCTTTGGCTGGCAACAACTGAGTAGTGTATTACTGGCCACCGCTATTATTATGATCAGTCACTACTTTATTGATATTGCGAAATCGTATTCAAATAAAGGCGTAGTGCCTTTTTTATTAGACCAAATTGCACATATCACTGTCATTATTGCGATAAGTATTTGGCTAACTGACAATCAGCAATTTGCTGACAATGTGATGGCGTTATTGTGCAACGATAAAGTGCTGTGGGTTATAGCTGGTTACTTTATTATTTTAAGTCCCAGTGCGGTATTTATAAGAATGATGTTAGAGCGTTTAACTAATCACTTTTCTAGTGATGGTAGCCTCCCCTTAGCAGGACAAAGTATTGGTATGCTTGAAAGAGTACTTATGCTGACATTTATTTTATTAGATCAGTTTGCAGGGCTTGGGTTTTTAATTGCCGCTAAATCGGTGTTTAGATTTGGCGACTTAAGTGCCAGCAAAGATAAACAACTCACTGAATATGTGATGCTAGGAACGTTACTGAGCGTCAGTGTTACTTTATTTGTAGGATTAGCAGTTAATTATTTAATCGGTTAGTAAAGCTTTAAAATAGGCATTAAAAAACGCGCTACCAGTAAAAGTAAGCGCGTTTTTTATTAAAGCGAACTAAACCTAATTAGTCGTTATTTGCTGGACGACGACGGCGTTGACCACTGCCCCCAACCGATTGACGCTTTGCCCATGGGTTTTGTGCATTATCATCGGTTTTAGCTGCTGGCTTTTTAGAGCCACCACGACGTGGGCCTGTACCATTGCCACCATTGTTAGGCTTTTTGCTGTTAGGTTTGCTGCTATCTGATTTAGGCTTATTAAATGGTTGTTTTTTCTTTGGCTTTTTTGCCGGTAACGGGCGTGCATCGAGTGCGCGCTCTGCAACAGGGTTAGCCGGTTCAAAACCTTCTTCTTCAGCACGTGGAATTAGCTCGCCAATAAAGCGCTCAATGCCGTATAAATCTACTGCATCGTCAACCGTTACAAACGAAATAGCATGCCCTGATGCCCCCGCACGACCAGTTCGGCCAATACGGTGAACATAATCTTCATATACATTAGGTAAGTCGTAGTTTACAACATGCGGTAATTCAACAATGTCTAAACCACGAGCAACAATGTCGGTTGCCACTAATACGCGCACTTCACCACTTTTAAAGCCTTCAAGTGCTTTAACACGTGCGCCCTGAGATTTATTACCATGGATTGCCGCGCCAACAATATCATCGCGTTCAAGTTGCTTAACTAAACGATTAGCACCGTGTTTAGTACGGCTAAATACCAGTACTTGTTGCCAATCGTTGCTACGAATTAAATGGCTTAATAGGGCCGTTTTACGTGCTTTGTCTACTGCGTATACGCTTTGCGTGACACTTTTTGCGGTGGTGTTTTTAGCTGCAACAGAAATTTCAACGGGCTCGTTAATTAACCCTTTTGCCAGCGCGCGAATATCATCCGAAAACGTGGCTGAGAACATTAAGTTTTGACGCTTTTCAGGCATTTTTGCAATCAGGCGTTTAATGTCATGGATAAAGCCCATGTCTAACATACGGTCGGCTTCATCTAAAACCAATACTTCAACGCTATCAAATTTAACCGCGTTTTGATTATGTAAGTCAATTAAACGCCCCGGTGTTGCCACCAAAATATCAACCCCTTTGCGAAGGCGCTGCATTTGTGGGTTAATTTTAACACCACCGTAAACAACAAACGAACTCACGTTTGAATGCTTAGCATATTCTTCAACATTTTCACTTACTTGCAACGCAAGCTCACGGGTTGGCGTTAAAATAAGCGCACGAACATGATTACTTTTTGCTTTAGTACCCGACGATAAACGCTCAATAAGCGGCAAAGTAAAACCAGCGGTTTTACCGGTACCGGTTTGCGCTGCGGCCATTACATCGCGACGTGCAATAATTGCTGGAATAGCTTGAGCCTGAATAGGCGTTGGCGTTTCATAGCCCTTTTCTAAAACCGCATTAACTAAAGACTGTGATAAACCTAAACCATCAAAACTCATATAAACTCTCTATTTCAAATTAGGCCAAAGTGGCCAGTTGCGCGCATTATACCTTTAGTGGCTCAGAATGCATGCCATTATTTACTTTGTGCCAAATCAATAAACACAAATACTAAAAAAGCGGCTAAACAGCCGCTTTTTATTTACCTGGCATTACAAATGCTAAAAGATTATTTTACACCTAACTCACGTAAACGCTCTTGTAAGTAGCTATCTGCTGTGTAGCGATCAGATAACACCACATCTGGACGAGGGTGTAAAAATAATGGTAATGAAATACGTGATTTGGTTGTTGCTTTACCCGATGGATTAATTACACGGTGAATCGTTGATGGGAAGTAGCCACCCGATGCTTCTTGTAGCATGTCACCAATATTAATAATTAAACTACCAAAATCACATGGCACGTCTAACCAACCGCCATCGGTTTTTTGTACTTGTAAGCCTGGCTCATTTGACGCCGGTAATACGGTTAATAAGTTAATATCACCGTGCGCAGCAGCACGAATAGCACCAGGCTCTTCATCACCTGTCATTGGCGGGTAATGTAAAATACGTAACAACGTTTGCTCAGATTGGGCAATCATATCTTTTAAATCGATAGAGAACTTAGCACGCACTTCTTCAGGCGCTTCAGCCTGAACCCAGCTTAATAATGTTGCCGCAAATTCATTAGCTAAACGGTAGTACTCACGCACATCAGCTTCTAATTGTGCAGGAACACGGCCTTTAGGGTAAACATGAAAGTACTCTTTAATGTCTTTTACTGTATGGCCTTTAGCTACTTCTGATACCGACGGTGGAAAATAACCATCTTGCGTTTCTTTTGAAAATAAAAACTCATGCTTTTGCTCTGAGTTAAAAAAGTCTTGCCAATTTTTATAAATAGACTCAACTAAAGATTGCGGAATAGGATGGTTTTTTAATACGCCAAAACCAGTATTTCTCAACGATTCAACAAATTGCGCAGCCGCATCGTCCGCTTTATAATCAACTGTAGGTAATTGCATGGTACATTCCAGTAAGTAGGTTGTTAGAAGCCATTTACTAATTCGCTTAAGCCACAGGTCTACACGAATTAGTATTACATTCAAATATAGCTTAACTACTTAATTCAAGTAATAAAGGCTGCATTTTTATGCTGTGCGAGGATAGACAAACCCCCTTGAAATTATAAGGACATATGTCCGCACTCAATAAGCAAGCCTTCTCTGCCTTGATCAAGATCAAAATAACGCTTGTATTGAATTTTCACCCCATCGTACCAATCTATTCCTTATCAGCATCACACACTATATCAACTTGTTAAGGCTCTATACATGCGACAAAAAGTTTCTTTTAAAAGCGGTGAATTAGAACTCGCTGGACAACTTGAACAGCCCTCTGGTGAAGTGAAATTTTATGCCTTATTTGCTCACTGTTTTACCTGCTCTAAAGATGTAGCGGCTGCAACACGAATAAGTCGCGCGCTCACTCAGCAAGGCATTGCTGTATTACGCTTTGATTTTACTGGGCTTGGTAATAGCGATGGTGACTTTGCCAACAGTAACTTTTCATCAAACATTCAAGACTTAGTGGCTGCAGCCAATCACTTAAGAACACACTTTAAAGCGCCTCAATTATTAATAGGCCACAGTTTAGGTGGTGCTGCGGTGCTTGCAGCAGCAGAGCACATACCCGAAATATCGGCCATTACGACTATAGGCGCGCCATCAGATGCTCAGCATGTTACTCATAACTTTGCTGCTCATTTAGATGAAATAAACCAATCGGGTGAAGCAAAAGTGTGTTTAGCTGGGCGGGAATTTACGATTAAAAAGCAATTTATAGATGACATCGCCAAATACGATAACAGCCATATAGGCAAGCTTAAGCGTGCTTTGTTAGTTATGCATTCTCCTATTGATGCCACCGTGAATATTAGTGAAGCCGAAAAAATTTACGCAGCTGCTAAGCATCCAAAAAGCTTTATTAGTTTAGATAATGCCGATCATTTACTCAGCAATAAAGAAGACGCTAACTACGCAGCCGATGTCATTGCTACGTGGGCTAATCGCTATGTTGAATACGATAAAACACCCTATAGTGCAAAATTAACTAACGGCAGTGTATTAGTTGAAGAAAAAGATCATCAATTCACTCAGCACGTGAGTACTAAAAACCATACATGGCTTGCTGATGAGCCTACCGATGTCGGCGGTAAAAACTTAGGCCCAGACCCTTATGATCATTTACTCGCTGGGCTTGGAGCTTGTACTGCAATGACACTTCGCATGTATGCAAGTCGCAAAGAGTTGCCGCTAGAGCACATAAAAGTAGAGCTCAACCATACCCGCAATTACAACCAAGATTGTGATGATTGTGAAAAAACCGGCAATCTAGAGGCCATTATCCGCAAAATAACCTTACAAGGTGATTTAACTGACGCTCAGCGAAATCGATTACTCGAAATAGCCGACAAATGCCCTGTGCATAAAACGCTACATAACAGCCCTTTGGTAGTTAGTGAACTGGTAGAGTAACTTCCGTAAAGTTAATATAGCGCAGGTGGCACTGTGCTATTTTTTTTAAATATAAGCTTAATTAAAATTTATTAAAAAATTGTATAGCTTCAATATTAAGCAAAGCTGTTGGGTCACACGTATACTCAAATTCTTCCATCTGTTCAGTACTGTGCTTATTCGGTGAAGACAGAATTGCGGATTCTGGGGCATAAGCTTTTAAAAGAACACCTCCTGATTCAATTGCGTTTAAACCGCTACCAAACATCTCTGCAACACTTTGCAAAGGAGTCCAACAGAAACCAATCTTATTTTGATCATATAAAAATTGGCACTCACCACGATATAGTACCAATGCTTTCCCGGTGTATTTTGGAAGAGTCAATTTTAAGACGCTGAGCAAAAGTATATCGTTTGAAAGCTTATGCCTTAACTGCCCTCCATTTTCAGTCCAAACAAGATGAACTTTATCTTTTTCAATATGTAACTGGTCATATGATCTTAATATAAATTCAAAAGCTTCAGTCCAAATAAAACCTTTGAGATCACAAGTATAAATGCCAGCTACAAATTTACGGCCTACTTGCTCATATAATTCCATTGTTACTCGTCCCTAAAGCTTATTCATTTTCTAAAAACGCCGCTACCTCTTTACTCATTTTATCTACCAACCATTTAGGCCCGCCATCATACATATCGTTGTGACGTGATTTTTCTATCAACCTTTGCGTAACAGGATAAACAGTTAACTCTTGGTCGGTTAAAAGCACGTTTGCATCGGCTGGATAATCACTACCGCGCAGTGTGAGCACGCGTGTGTTTTTATTGCGTGGCAATAACATGCGGCGGTGATCGAGCGTAATTAATTGGCTTACTTCACTTGGATAAATAGCTGCATACAAGGCTGAAATATCTCCACCATTTGAGTGACCAAATAAAGTGAGTTTTGTAAAATCATACTCAGGGTATTTAACACTTAGCTCGTTGACTAAAAATTTGAGGGTTACAACACCCCGGTGCCAATTTTCCATACGAGTAGTTAGGTATGGCTGCGCACGATTAAGTGCAGGGTCACTTTTAAGTTCATGTGCTACCGCAATGCTTAAATAGCCTTGCGCATTAAATAACTTACTCGCAAAGGTGTATTCATCGTGGCTAATGCCATACCCTGCATTTACAAATACCACTGGGCATTTTAATTGCGCGCTGCACTTAAGGTGGTTAGCTGGTAGGGTAATATTTACAGGTATAGAGCGATTACGACTTTCATCAATGATTGCATCGTCTTGGGCATAACTTGATGATGCAAATAGCGTAGAACTTAAAGTCAGTGCACTTAACATTAAACGCTTTTTTATAATTTTTAACATGCATTCCCTTGTATTACATATACATTTTTAACTAACATTAATTTTTATTATAAAGGTTAGCGCGCGCCTTTGCTAATTTGTGCGATAATAGCGATTATTGTTTTACTATTATCGCAAAAGAATCCATTCATGAAATCATATAGCAGCATTGAACAACGCATCGACATTCTCCATAGCAGAATTGAAGCCTACCAAGAAGAAATTAAAGTGTTACAAGCCGAGCCGAAAAGTAACAATGAACGGATTATTTTTAAGTTCATTGAAACCGGCAGTACAGGTAAAACCAAAGATTTTGTGAGAGAGCTGGGAATTAAATCGCCGCGTGATAGCTTATATTCATCTGGTGATGTAACCAAACTGATTAAAGATGGCGCTGATGATATTTCGCCAGAGCTATTGAGCATAGCCCGTGCACTTGCTAGCGCGCGCAACAAAAATGGCCCTGCTTGCTAATAGCAAATATAATAACGGATTAGCCGTAAGCTCTTGCGGCTAATCAACCAGCTCGATATCAAGTCCAGCTAATAAATTTAACGCTTCAAGCCGTTCAAACTTTGCATTACTCACATCATTGCTTGTTATATCAATATTAAATTGCGTTGCGCCAACAAAGTTTGCTTTTCTCAAATTAGTTTGATGAAACAGGCTGTCTCTAAAGTCAGTATCCGAGAAGTTGCTTTGAGTTAAGTTAGCGTGCCTAAAATCAACATCTTTGGCAAAACAGTTCGTCATTGTTAACGCTTTTAACTGTAATTCAAAAAACGAACTATGGCTCAGCTCACACTGTTTAAAACTCACCGGTGACGTTAGCGCTAATTGTGGCCAATTTACTTGTCCCCACATTATGCTATTGAGTTTACAATTTGCAAAGCTCACCCCTTCTAGTGAGCTGTAATTCCAATTAAGCTCAGTCAAATTACAGTTAATAAATTCACACTCTATAAACCGACAGGCACTAAACTGGCTGTGACTAAAATCGCAATCAATAAACTGACATTGTTCAAACTCAATATCGCTAAAGCGCTTTGCATTTGCTGTAAAGTTTGAAAATGACTGATCAAAATAATGACTATCTTTAAATAACTCGCTCATAAAAATAAAGCACCTAAATTGGGTTATGCCAAACAAAAAACCCCTTAGGTGCGAAGCCTAAGGGGTTTTGATCTAACTAAACACTAGCTTTATTCTGCGCTTGGTAATTCTTTCTCAACTACACTAATAGCAAGCTCTGTCAGCGAATCGCTGTTTGCTTTGCTAGGCGCATCGGTTAATAAACACGATGCTTGTGTGGTTTTAGGGAAAGCAATAACGTCACGAATGTTATCAGTACCACATAACAACATAACTAAACGGTCTAAACCGAACGCTAAACCTGCATGCGGCGGTGTGCCGTATTTAAGTGCATCAAGTAAGAAACCAAATTTATCTTGCTGCTCTTGCGCTTCAATACCTAAAATTCTAAATGCTGCTTCTTGCATATCTGCATTGTGAATACGTACCGAGCCACCGCCCACTTCGTAGCCGTTTAATACCATATCGTAAGCATCTGAAATAGCCGCTGCTGGGTTTGCTTCAAGCTCACTGGCACTAATATCTTTTGGTGCAGTAAATGGATGGTGTACAGCGTGTAGTGTGCCTTCGTCATCTTCTTCAAACATTGGGAAGTCAACAACCCAAAGTGGTGCCCAGCTATCTAAATTAGTGATTTCTAAATCAATACCAATTTTTAAACGAAGTGCGCCCATGGCTTCATTTACGGTGTTGCGTTTATCCGCACCAAATAAAATGATATCGCCTGTTTGTGCATTAGTACGTTCAAGTAACTGCGTGATCACGTCTTCATTTAAGAATTTAGCGATTGGCGATTGCACGCCCTCAACGCCTGCATCGCGGTCATTTACTTTCATCCATGCTAAACCTTTAGCACCGTAGATACCGATAAACTTAGTGTAATCATCTAGTTGCTTACGAGAAAGTGATGCGCCACCTGGTACCGTTAGTACTGCAACACGGCCTTTTTCATCATTTGCTGGACCCGAGAATACTTTAAATTCTACGTCTTTTACTAAATCGGCTACATCAATAAGCTTCATTGGGTTACGTAAGTCTGGCTTATCAGAACCATATAAGCTCATTGCCTCAGAGTAAGGCATAATTGGGAAATCACCTAAATCAACATTTAGTAATGACTGCCACATTTCACGGATCATTTTCTCTGTCATACCGCGTACTTGATCAGAGCTCATGAACGAGGTTTCTAAATCTATTTGAGTAAATTCAGGTTGACGGTCAGCACGTAAGTCTTCATCACGGAAACATTTAACAATTTGGTAGTAACGGTCAAAACCCGACATCATCAACAATTGCTTAAATAACTGTGGCGACTGCGGTAATGCGTAAAAGCTACCTTTGTGAACACGACTTGGTACTAAGTAATCGCGCGCACCTTCTGGCGTTGCTTTAGTTAGTACTGGCGTTTCGATATCTAAAAAGCCATTTTCATCTAAAAAGCGACGTACAAAGCTGCTTGCTTTAGCACGTAATTTAATGCGGTCGCTCATTTCTAAACGACGTAAATCTAAGTAACGGTATTTTAAACGACGTTCTTCTGAATTCACTTGGTTAAAATCAAGTGGCATAGGCTCAGAGCGGTTAATAATAGTTAAACCCGTGCCTAAAATTTCTACTTCGCCAGTTGCCATGTCTTTATTTACTTGGCTATCTGGGCGAGCGCGTACAATCCCTTTTAACTGAACACAAAATTCTTGACGAAGTTTGTTAGCTGTTTCCATTAATCCTTCAACTTCCGGATCGAATACAACTTGTACTAAACCTTCTCTATCACGTAAATCGACAAAGATAAGTCCGCCAAGGTCACGTCGTTTGTTGATCCAGCCACATAGTTCAACTTCCTGATCTACGTGAGTTTTATTTAGCTGTCCGCAGTATATAGAGCGCATAGTTTTCCTGTCAGATAAAAGGCATATAGCGGTTAAACACCGTTGTTTTAAAAGTTTTTATAAACACCAAAATGAAAATAAAACCGCTAGCAATTCAAAATAATCAAATTAAGCCCTGCATTATACCCAAGTCGGTTGAAGATGCTAGGGCGTGTTTACCTTTCGGGGTTGAATTTACAGCGCACCGTTTTGTTATTTGTTACACTACCGGTACTTTATAACAAGGCTTTTGTTTGTATGCTATATATTGGATGCCCGCAGTGGTCGAGCAACGCATGGAAAGGAAATTTATTTTCACGCCAGTGTAAAAATGCCGATATGCTTAGCGAATATGCGCAGCATTTTAATTCTGTAGAAGGTAACACCAGTTTTTATGCCGATCCCTCGCCTGACACTGTATTACGGTGGGCTGCCAGTGTACCCGATGAGTTTAAATTTACCTTTAAATTTCATCGTCGCTTTAGTCACGAACTCCAGCTTAGTAACGTGCAACATGAGCTAACCAATTGGCTTAATTTATTCGCCCCACTATTTGAAAAAACAGGGCAAATAATGCTGCAATTACCTAAAGCGTTTGCCCCACAGCATTTAGCTAAGCTTGCCGCTTTTATTGAGTTACTTCCTAAAGAGCTAAACTATGGGGTTGAGGTACGCCACCCTGATTTTTTCAAAAAAGGTGAGGCCGAAATCGCACTTAATCAGCTTTTAATGGCACATAATATAAACCGCATTGCTATGGATACTCGGGCGCTCTTTGCAGTAAAGCCAACCACCGAAGCGCTAATAGATGCACAACAAAAAAAGCCTTATTTACCGGTACACGCTATTGCTACGGGCTCGCAGCCTATGGCACGTTTTGTTATTGCTAACTTAGAAAGCGATTATAAAACCTTTTATCAGCCTTGGCTTAGCAAAGTAACCCAATGGTTGGATGAAGGTAAAAGCCCCTATGTGTTTTTTCATACTGCGGATAACCGCGAAGCGCCGCTTCTGGCTCGCCAGTTTTGCCAAGATTTGGGGTATAATCACAACGTACTCAACCCATTTAGTGGCGAAAAAGAAGCCCACCAGCAAGCACTTTTTTAAAAATAAATTCAAAATACAGAGACAATAATGAGTGAATACGCACGTTACTTTACCGGCTACCCTGCCAATATCGTTGAGCAAGTATTAGGACTAATAAAAGCAGGAAAGGTAAGTGAGTATTTACTTAAAAAGTACCCACAGGCGCATCGTATTACCAGTGATAAGTTACTGTATAGCTACGCCACTGAGCTTAAAAAACAGTATTTAAAAAACGCCCCGCCATTTGGACGCGCTGCGTTTAAAAAACAAGGTGATATGGTCACCAATGCGCTCGGAACTCACACGTACCGCATGCAAGGTAAAACCCGTAAGCACGATTTAGCCATCAACAGCGATTTACTGCGCGCCCCTGAGCCATTATTAAAAGCATTAGTGGTGCACGAACTCGCGCATTTTAAAGAAAAAGACCATAACTATTCCTAACAACCGGTTATTGGCTAAATATTGTCAACTTATGTATGGCTATTGTAGGTCAGCACCACTAAATATTTAGCTCAAAAAACGATGCTCTTTCTTCTTGCACTAAAAAAGAATAATTAATTTATTTGACCTAAAGCTCGACGAAAGATGGATGGTTAGCAGTTGTCACTATCAGAGAAAAAATAAGTAAGGTACAATTTTCTTTATTCAATTACCAAAGCTTAAAAATACCTAAATGTCATCTTCAAAAGTTAAGTCAGCCCCGTTGAAATATTTATCGTCATATTCACTTGAAGTACAAGATCAAATTCTAAAGATGATTGAACAAGATACATTAGGCCGATTTTTACTTAAAAAACATCCAAAAGTTCATAATATTAATAACGATAAATTGCTTCGTGAATATGTCATGAATTTGAAGAATACTCATCTACGAAAGTCTTCCCCATTAAGTAAAGTTATTTACGATAAAAAAATACATGTTGTAAACAATGCTCTGGGCATGCATACATTTGTTTCTAGAGTTCAGGGTAATAAGTTAAAAAGTAAAAATGAAATACGCATTAGTGATATTTTCAAAACAGCACCTGAAGTATTTTTAGAAATGATTGTTGTTCATGAGTTAGCCCACATCAGGATCAAACCACACGACAAGGCATTTTATCAACTGTGCCAACATATGCTACCAGACTACCATCAACTAGAGTTTGAGATGCGTTTATATCTAACTCAAGTAGAATTAAAAGGTCAAATTTACTAAGTAATAACAATCAAAGTTGCGCAAGTATTCATCAAATAATCCTCTACTTCATTAAGCACACTTAGGGGCTTATATCTTAATGATGTTAACCAGTTTAAACCTTAACATTAAAACCAGGCTCTACTGTCTGTATTAACTATTTAACACAGGTGAGATAAAAATTTATCAGGGTTTACTGGGTGAAATTGCACATTCCTTTAACTCATTAACTTATTAAAAATATTTATTTCTTATTATGCCAAATAGTTCCGTTACTAACCTCTGTCTGTCAGGATTAAAATACCTGTTTACATAAACTCTAATTACACTTCATGCGATAAGCACTAACTAAGCCTACGGTTTTTCATATTGATTAATTCAACCTTGGAATTCTTTTGATACTTATATGCAAAATAATTTGCACTCTTCCTCTCATGAGTTGATATAACAACCTGAGACGAAGGAAATTCATTTCTCAATAATTGTACGAAAGACGCTAGATTAATTTCATCCATAGTTTGAACAGGATCATCAATTAAAAGAGTGGATAAATTAGTAGGGTAAACTTTATTCATTGCCAGCATAAATGAAATAACTAAACCTGATAATTGTCCTGAACTCATGGTATTCCAGGCATCATGGTCATCATTTATATTTGACACGAATCTCAAATATCCATTTTCTCTATTATTTTCAGCGCTCTGTAGGAATACCCCGTTACCATCAGGCCTAGTTTGAAGAACTTTACTACTATAAATATAAAATGGAATGGAAATCTGCTTGGCTACAATTTTTTCATAGTCTTTTATTTGATTTTTATATTTATTAAATAAAGATTTAACAATTGATTCTTTATCTGAGACTACTTCCCTTTGTTCATTTAAATTAGATAATTTATGCTTTATTTCCTGAAGTTTAGAAGAATTCAAGTGCGACTCAGTCAAGAGAATATAATCTAAGTCTTGCTTAATTTCTTCATCTGAAATAGTGACACTATCATTATACGTTTTAATTAAATTATCACTCACATATAAACCATAAAATTGAAGCGCTTTTTTTAATTCATCAACACTTTTGTCTGTATTAACAGCTTTAGAATTTCTTCTAATATTTGATTGAAGTTCAGAAAGTTTAATACGTAATTCATCTTCGTTTATTTTAGCATCATCCGCTAATACTGATGATTCAAAACTAATATTATGCTCAATTAACCAACGCTTTATTTTTTGCATTTTCTCCCATCTATCTTCTGTTATCAACTTACTAGACAGAGGAGGTAATAAGCCAACATACTGTTGATATTTGTTGATGAAAGATGAAGATTTATTAAGACATTCTGCTATAAATCCATCTACTAGATAAATTGAAATTTCTTCTAGTTTAGTCAGGCTTCCTGATTTTAGTCCCTCAAAAACTTGGGTTTGTGATGCATATTCTAACCAGAGTTGATTATCTGTTAATTTAACATCACCACAAAATGGGCAACTTACATCAGTTTTATTTGCATCATTAACTATATGAATTTGATATTGCTGTTGCAACGCTTCTCGACTTTGAGAAATCTTATTAAGTATCTGCTGATATGAGCCTAACTCTTTTTGAAACTTAAAATAATCTTCAATTTCAAGTGTATAGTTTGAAACTAAACCAGGAAAGTAATTTATGAATTGAGAAAGAACATCAGTGGTTAAATTTTTAGAAGATTCAGGAGCCATTTTATTAATAGCTTTATATTCGTTAATTTTTTTTACTAACTTGTGTAACCAGCGGACATGTTTTTCAATTTTCAAAATATTATTAAAACTAGGTTTGTTACCGACAAGGATAAGATCTTTAAGTTCTTGAATTCTATTTTCACATAAGTAATTTAAGAGGTTGTTAAATTCAATAACATGGAATTCATCAATGTTATTACTGATCCATAACACGTCATTTAGAAAGTTTTTATAAACACTAATTTGCTCTGAATTTTTTGGCTCAAATGTAATGATTTTTGAAATGAGACCAGTAGGAGCAATATCTTTTCTATCTGAAGGTTGGCCAAACTCTTTATCAAAATCTAATTCAAATGCCTTCTTATACGTTGATAGCTTTTTTATATCCTCATTGATTTGAGTTAACTTTCGACTTAACTTATTTTTTATATTTTGTAGATGTTCTTTTTCAGCATTTTGCTTTGCTGTACCAAATAAGTAATTTATTTTCTTATGCCTATCACTTTCACTTATTTTCAAAAAATGGCACGTCTCTTCCTGCTGAATATAATTAAATAAATCGAAAGTGTTTTCTAGTGAAACATTACCAACGATCTCATTGAGGGCCTGCCCTTCCATGTAATTGAACTGAATATTTCCTGAAAAATCATTAGGCCATTCTTTAAGGATATTAATGTTTACAGAGCAATTAATAGTCTTATTATCATCTTTTGATGTATTGGGGGGAATAGAAACATTTACCACTACTTTTGTACTATTTTTTTCAATTAGCTCTAAGAATATTCGGGTTTCTTTATCTGCTTTATTTTTTAGAAGATGGCTATTCTTTTGCTTCCTATCAGTACTTAAAATACGTCCAATTTTTCCTGTAAAGCATAATTCAATAGCATCAAATAACGTTGTTTTACCAAAACCGTTTGGACCATCCAATATCAATAAGTCTTTGCCATTAAAATCAACAGTAAAATCGTTTTCAAATGATTTGAAGTTTTCAACTCTTAACTTACCTAACTTAATCATTTTACTACCCCTAAACTGTCAATCCAATTATCGATCGCTTCACTAGAACTTATCGCTAATAAGTCAGGAAGCACTTCTAACTCTTTAGAATCTAGGCTTTCATTTATCATATTATCTAAATCTAACGGCTTTTGTTGAGCTACTGACAATGTAAGGAATGGTAATTTTTCATACAGTCGTGCCACAAAGTCATACTCTTCATCACCAAATGAAACAAACAGCTCATATTTGTCTATATTGGAAATTATTGTGTTGCAATATTCCGATGAATTAACTTCAAGTAAGCGTTTGTTATTAAGCGTTTCTATGTCTTTTTTTGAATAATACAAAACTTGTTTTTTATAATAATAAGAGTCTTCTTCTATTGCTGACACCGACTTCAGCAGCGCTAACCTTGACTCCTTTTCAGGTACGAAAGTTGTTAAAATCAGACTGGTATTTTTTTCGAAGAAGTGTGTCAACTCAAATGGCAAAGCTCTTATTTTTAATATTTTTTTCTTAAGCTGAGTAAACAAAGTTATTTGAATTTTTTCATTAACTAACGGAATTAAGGTGTATGGAATATCAAAAAAAATAAAATATTCAATGGAATCTTTAGTCGCTATATATAAGTTTAAATATAAATCATCTGAAACTTTAAACTCTTTTTCTACATGAACAGTGAAATTTTGCTCAACAGCAATTCTCTTAACAAGAGCTTCAACATTACTCATTCCTAAATATCCTTATAGCATTTTCTACAGATTCAAACTTTATATTATTCACATTGTTGGCCTTGTGCTCAATATCGGTAGTCTTTTCGGCATCGATGGCCTCAATGATATTTTGTAAGGCTACTGACTCACCACTAACATCATGACCCACACTAGTTTGTACAACGAGGTGTGAAGCATCCAATAGAGAAGTGATTGCTTTATTTTGAGATATTTTATGTTTATATATTTCTAGATTTTCTTGCCATTCATCTTCATCATTTGATTGCAAGCTAATTATAGACGGATGGTAAGTAACGAAGTCATTCGCTTTGATAAGAAGTGTTTCAGCGGAGTCTAACCCTTGGATCAACCTCAAGAATACATCTTTTAATAGATGTTGATTAATTATATTACTATAATAAATGTCTTTAGACTTATTATTACTCTCATGAGGAGAAATCAACGCCAATAAAGTTGAGCAAGAATGTTGGTTAAGAATATTCCTCCTAAAATGTTCTAAATTAAGTATCCTTTTTTCATTTAGCACTGCATTAATCGAGTTATCAATACGTTGCTCTATTCTTTGAATTTGCTCTTTATAAGCTTGTTCAAAGTGCTTTTTACAAAATAACTCCCAATAATCATCATTTTGATTTTTTAGTAATTCCTTTAGTGGGTTAAATAAATCTATAAAAAGGATACATTCACGTTGCTCTTGAAAACCTTCACCCTGGTTATTTTTTTGCCTAATATTGTTGTGTCTTATTGCTATATGTTTATCTATTACATCGTTTAAAGAAGTAAAATATAAAGACAGGTCGTCAACGTCAATGTTCTCTAAAGGATGAATTATCGCTAACAATTGAGACAGTAAGTCATTGATTTTATCTATTAGAACTTGATCACTAAGTGCTAACTCATAGTCTGTTTGAGTGTCAAAATCTAAATAAATATTAAGACCTGAAAGTGTTCTTAACCCATTTACAGTTGCATGATGTTGTATTGGCATTCCGGTATAATCATGGATATCTTTGCTAGGAGCTAACACTCTTTCTGCTGTATGGAAATAAGTTTTAGACTCACTAAAAGTATTATTAGAGAATGTAGCAAATTCTGAGAGTAACCTAGTTAAATCTGCTCCAGAGATACCATCGATATTATCTTCAACATCATTCCAGTCATCCATTAATTTATGGCTATCATCCAGATAACCAGCCCCAACTAACAAATCAAATTTTGAATTAATTTGAACTGACAATAAATCATTTCTTGCGGCTGCATCGACACAGTCAGTGTAATCAATATTTAAATCTATATATTTATTAAAGTCAGTTTCAGACAAACGGCATAACTTTCTATTTAGGATTGTTACTATGGCGCTAATGTGATCCGCAAAACCTGTACAGTCTTTATGTTTTACCTGATGTAAAGAAACATACCTTTCTTTTTCTTTAATTGAAAAATCTTCTATCCATTCATATTCAATTGTATGAGTTGATAGGAAATCATTGAAATGAATTGAATCTTTTCCGTGCTCAACAAGCTTATCCAGAATCATCTTAAGGCTAACATAAAGTCCTACTTTGCCTTGATAATTAAAACCATTCCAAGAAGGTGTTGCATCATGCAGAGCACTTTTCATATCTACTGCCATAATTACATCCCACCATAAAACGTGTTAACAAAGCCTTTTAGCTTTTCAGCTAACCTTGGTATTACTTTCTTGCGCTGTAATACACTAGGTGGTTTTTCCATTGTGGCTACTATGTCTTCACGCAGTGGCTCTTGATTGCTGAATATCATACGTTCGACAAGCTCTTTTACGTTTTCAGGTATTAAGTGCTCTTCTTCAGCCATTGCTTGGGTGGCTTTTTCTTTTTCAACTTCCCAGTAGGCAGCAAAGGCATCATCAACTTCTTCGGCTGACTGCACATCAGGCAGGTTTTCTTGAATGAATTTATCTATCAGTTCTTGCTTACTACGCAGTTCAGGATCACCACCAATGGTTTGCATTAGCGCTTTATATTGCTGCTGGTACTCTTCATCAGAATCAGACTGCTTAAGCTTGCTTAGTAGCTTTAAGATGTAAGCAACATTCACTTCATCCATCGCTAACAGCTCAAGTTCAAAGTCAATTTCTTCTAATATCGACTCTTTTTCAGGGGCTGTATTGGTTTTAACCTTGTCGTATAAATCGAGGTACTTACTTTTATAGTCTTCATATTCTTGTTCTTGAATACAAACATCATCAAACTTAAAGTCAGCGAAGGTAGAAAGCACATTACGTAAACGCATCAACTCCCTGAAAGCTTTAATAAACTCTAACTCAGCGTTTTCATCTTCAAGGCTATCAACACTCGCTGTATCAGGTGCAATAGTTTGCATTTGGCCTAACGCTTGGTTAAACATCTTAATGAATTCTTCATACGGCGGCATGATCACCGTATCTTTTGCATCCTTATTTGAAAACAGCGCTAAAGCATCATCTGTGCGCTTTTTCAGGTTACGGAAGCTAATGATGTTACCCTGCGATTTTTGCTCGTTTAAAATGCGATTGGTGCGTGAATACGCTTGTATTAACCCGTGATACTTAAGGTTCTTATCAACATAAAGGGTATTTAAGGTTTTACTATCAAACCCTGTTAAAAACATATTTACCACAAGCAAAATATCAACTTTTCGCTCACGCACTTTTTTAGAAATATCGTTGTAGTAGTTGTAGTAAGACTCGCTATCTTTAGTAGTATAACTACTACCAAACATTTTGTTGTAGTCACCAATAAACTCTTCAAGTCTGTCCCGGCTATGGCTAGCTATACCTTCGTACAGGGCTTGAGGCTCAGCAACTTTATCCAATACAACTTCTTTATCCAACACAGCTTCGTCTAAACCATCAGCATCTGGGTCTTCTTCGTTAGCGGCATACGAGAAGATAGTAGCGATTTTAAGGTTATGTTTACCGTCTGCCTTTTTCTGTGCGAATAGCTCGTAATACTTAATTAATGCTGGCACGCTTGAAACACAAAACATGCCGGTAAAGGCTTTGCTATGGGTTTTACGATTATGTTGAGCAATAATGTAATCGGTTATTTTTTCTAATCTAACGTCAGACTCCATTAACTCTTTGGTGTCGATACCTTCAACATCAATATCAACTTCATTGGCACTATCTTTTTTCTTATAACGACCCACATACTCAACATTAAACTTAAGTACGTTTTCGTCTTTAATTGCATCAACAATGGTGTATTTGTGAAGTGGCTTGTGGAATAAGTCACTGGTGGTGTACTTACGAGAAAATTTAGACACCGCATTTTCAGCAAAAATAGGCGTGCCGGTAAAGCCAAACATTTGGTGATTTGTAAAAAATTGGCTAATGCGTTGGTGAGTATCACCAAACTGGCTGCGATGACATTCATCAAAAATAAATACCACATTTTTATCTTTTACTGGCTCCATTCGGCTTGAATAACGTTTATTGCTAATCGCGTTATTAAGCTTTTGAATGGTAGTAACAATCAGCTTTTCATTGCGGCGGGTATTAACCTTGCCACCTTTCGCTTTAGTTGATGACTGCTGCTCACCGTCTTTTTCAAGGTAATACACATCTTTACCGGTGAATTGGTCAACTAATACTTTGGTTTTATCTGTGCCGTCTACACAGCCTTTGATGAAGCTATTAAACTCTTTGGCTGTTTGATAATCCAAGTCTTTACGGTCAACTACAAACACCACTTTGTGAATGGCGCTATCACCCGTAAGTAACTGAGCGGTTTTAAATGAGGTAAGTGTTTTACCAGAACCAGTAGTATGCCAAATATAGCCATTTTGCTTTTCTATTGACTGGTTACTGGCTTTTAACTGTTCACGCTCTGCTACTCGGTCAATTATCGCTTCGGTGGCATATATTTGATACGGACGCATCACCATTAATATGCGGTCTGTTTCATTCAGTACCACGTATTTAGTGATCATGTCCGTTAAGTGATTAGGCGTTAAAAATACCTTAGCGAATTGGTCTAACTCGGTATAACGGTCGTTATTTTCTTTTGCCCAGAAGAAGGTTTGTTTAAAGCTTTGCTTGCGATTATTAGCGTAGTATTTGGTATTTACGCCATTGGAGATAACAAACACCTGTACATATTGGAATAAGCCATCTTCAGCCCAGTAAGAATGACGCTGGTAACGGTTAATTTGATTAAAGGCTTCTTTAAGCTCCAAGCCTCGGCGCTTTAATTCTATTTGAACAAGCGGTAAACCGTTAACCAAAATGGTTACGTCATATCGGTTTTTATAGCGGCCTTCTACGGTAACTTGCTGGGTAACTTGAAAATGGTTTTTACTAACATCACTATCAATAAAGCGGATATAACCTGCGGTGCCATCATCTTTATTTATTTGCAGCCTATCACGCAGTATTTTAGCTTTATCAAATACATTACCTTTCGCTAAGGCATTGCGAATTTGCTTAAGCTCATTATCACTTATTTCAAAGCCATTAAGCTTTGATAGCTGCTTTTTTAAGTTAGCTCTTAATGAAGCAATATCGGTGATGTTAGCCTTTTCAAATTGCTGCTTACCATCAACTTTTTTAGCAAGCTGAGCAACTAAGTTATCTTCTAATTTTTGTTCTGACTGATAGGCCACATTAACTCCTTGTGCTAGCTCTCTAACAATTTATCCATTTTCTTTTTGGCAACGTGCTCTAATAATTTTCTGCCAGAGTCAAAAATGACCTTAAATGGAAAGTCTTTAAATTCAGACTTTAATTTGGAGAAAACTTCTTTGTTGGCAAGTGATTGAGCAAAGTCATGTCCGATCTGGGTTAACCTTAAATCTTTAAGAACAACACCCCATTGTCCATCTAAGCTTTGATAAACCCCCATATGTTTCAAGTTACCAATTTCAAGAGAGCTTAAACTTACCAATTCGTTATCAATTAAAATTTGGTAGTGAAATAAAAACTTCTGATTAATGTCACCATTCTCATCGTGTGGAATGCCTGCCTCTTTTAAATCGGCAAAAGTAATATGAGCAGTTTCAGCCTCAATAAATACAGTTAGAATATCTTTTATATATTCGAGATCAATTTTCATGCCTAGTCCTTTAGTTATACAAACATCTGCTGTAACAAACCTTTTTTGAAGGTTTCGGTTAGTTTGATTTGCTCTTTTACCGCATTAACTTTTTTTTCAAGAGCTTTTATAAAACTAACAATCTTTTCTCGTTCATCTTCACAAGGTAACGGCAAAGGTAAAGCATAAAAGTCAGTAGATGTAATATTCATTCGGTCATGCCTTGCGCCAAAATTAGCGATGCTGTGCATGTATCGATGCCACATAGTCGTATTAAAATATTGCTCTAAATAATCCAATACGCTTTCATCTTTAAAACGGAAAGTAGTATAAAGAGGCGACATAACACCTTGGCCTATGTGGTTGCGTTTTATAGGGCCAACAGGCGCAAGTTCTGAGATTCTAGGGTTGTAAATAAAATCATTTTTCTCAACAACGGTGTAACCTGTTAAATTCCCTTGATTAGCTATATCTTTATTAAAATAATCACCTTGATTTACAATGCCACTTTTAGCTGAATTAGTGAGTACGGCATTAACTGTATTATCTTTATTTTTAAGACTATTCTTATCCGCTAGTTTGGATAACGGTACTACTTCCCAATCAGGAAAATCATTGCCATTCTCATCTTTAAAGCGAATTTCTTGCTTGAATAGCTTTTGCATTACGCCTTTTTTGTATTGGGCGAGCAAGGCATGTTTTTCTTTAAGTAGACTGATTTTTTCATTTACTGAAGAAAGGAAATCTGCGATTTTTTTTTGTTCTCCAAGTTCAGGATATCGAACAGGGATTTTCTTTAATTCCGAAATTGGTATTTCTTTCAGTGCAGAGCCATTTTTTCTTTGATCAAATACCTTACGAATTGATTCGCTATTTAAATAAAATTCAATGTACTTAGAATCAAATTTTGATAAATCAGGAGCTACTCTTGCAATTCCCCTCGTTAGATTGCACCCTTCTAATTCTACCGAAATACATTTACTTAGTCCTATTTCGCCACGAAGAGCTATTATCAAGTCACCTTTTTCTAAAACTGTTTTCTTATACGACTGACTAATCTTCAAACTTGTTTTAATCAAATTACTTTTTTCAATATTCCCTTTAGTTAAGTCAACCACTCGAATGCATGGAATGCCATTTTCAATGTAATCACCTGTTTGAACTATTCCATATGAAATATTTTTTGTGGAAAGTTTTTGAAGGTTGCATTGGTTCCATGAATTGCTAAAACCTAAAAAGCGTTTTGAAGGTATTAAGTTTCCAATCATCACTTCACCTCGACCGGAGCTTCTATTTCAAGCTCATCACAATAACGTTTAATCAATGCATCATTGTTAATTATAGATTGATCCTTTTTAATCAATAAACTGGCAATTTCATTTAGATCAACTGGTTCTTCTTTGTCATAAGTATCTACATAACGAGGAATATTTAAATTAAAATCATTTTCATCATCAATTTCTTTTGTCGTGGCAACATAAGAGTACTTATCTTCAAATTCACGTTTATCAACCGCAGCTAAAATCGCTGCTAAATCTTCATCACGAAGATAGTTTTGATTGGTTGCTTTTCCAAAGCTCTGACTAGCATCAACAAACAAAATGTTGTCGCTATTTTCACGATTCTTTTTTAGTACCAAAATACAAGTTGGGATAGATGTGCCATAGAAAATATTGGCAGGCAAACCGATAACGGCATCGAGGTAATTTTTATCTTTAATTAGGTGCTTTCGAATATGACCTTCAGCAGCACCACGGAATAACACACCATGTGGAAGTACTACAGCCATAGTGCCATTTTCATCGAGTTGATGAATCATATGCTGGACAAAAGCAAAATCTGCTTTGCCTTTTGGCGCTAACTTACCATAATCTTGAAAACGCTCATCTGTTAAAAAGCCTGATGATGCACTCCAATCAGCCGAGAATGGTGGGTTTGCTACTACCGCTTCAAAGCGTTTTTCAACATGATGTGGTTGCTCTAATGTATCGTCCTGTTGAATATCAAAGTTACGATAATGCACACCGTGTAAAATCATATTCATACGGGCTAAGTTGTACGTACTTGGGTTAGATTCTTGACCAAAATAGCCGCCAACTTCACCGCCTTTGCGTTTGATCTCTTTTGACACTTTTAAAAGTAGTGAGCCTGAGCCACAAGTTGGGTCGTAAACACTTTTGAGCTTGTCTTTACCTTGTGTTACTAGCTTAGCAAGTAATGTTGAAACCATAGGTGGGGTATAGAATTCACCGGCTTTTTTACCTGCACCTGAGGCAAACTGACCAATAAGGTATTCGTAAGCATCACCTAGTACATCAATATCAGTTTCATGGTGAAGAAAATCAATATCATCAAGGTGGGTTAGCACTTTTGAGATAAGCTCATTTTTAGCGTTTTCAGTTTTACCTAATTTGTTTGAGGTTAAGTCTAAGTCATCAAACAAACCATTAAAGTCATCTTCTGCCGCTGTACCCATAGTGCTTTGTTCAATATGATTAAGCACTTCAGATAAGTCTTCTAAAATAAAATCGCCGTCTTCACCTTTTTGCGCCAATACATGAAATAGCTCGTTAGGTTTTAAGAAGTAACCTAAATGGTCAATTGTCTCTTCTTTAATGGCTTCTAAGTATTCTTTGCCTTCGTCTGTATTTTCATCAATCGCATCAAACTTAATACCATCTTCTTTTAATAACTCGTCAGCATATAAATCCATACGCTCAGACAAGTATTTGTAAAAGATAAAACCTAAAATATAATCACGAAACTCATCGGCACTCATGTTGCCACGTAAGGTATTGGCAATATTCCAGAGTTGTTTTTCTAATGCTTTTTTGTGTTGTTCAACCATGTTGGTTAACTTCCTTTTTAAATTCTTTAATGAGTGTTTAGCTATGCTGATAGCCAGGTGCAATTGCGAGATTTTCTGCACCGTATAATGTTTGACTGTTTTGCAAATAGAGTTGGTATTCTGGGCCTGTAAGTGAACCACTTTCAGAACAATCCACGTTCCAACGTCTTAATAAATATCCTGCCATTGCCGCACGCACGTTAACTTCTAACATGCCTTTTTCCATACCAAAATCGAGCTTAATAGCTGTTGGGTGCTTAACGTTATTTGGGTGCGGAATAATTTGTAACGGCACCATACGCATCCACTGATGATCTTCTAACTTATCTTCTTCAGAAGATGGTGTCTGTGCTTGAATTGTAACTTTGGTAATGCGAGTTAAAACAAAGTCTCTGAATGACTTTGATTTGCGATCATACGCTCTTAAATGCCATCGTAAGCCATTATCTACGATTGAATGAGGCACAAGTTCTCTTGCACCTGAACCACTGCTTAAAGACGTATATATAACACTAATAGGCTTATGGTTAATAATTGCTTGAGAGAGCTTAGCGATAATATCAATATCAGGTACGTTTAACGGGCTCGGTGATTCAATAGGGAATGACGTATCACCAATAGAATCAAAACCATCGCTAATGTTATTCGCTAGCTTAATGAGCGTGCGGCGAGCATCATGCTTAAATATGGGCTTGAATTGCGTTGTGATGAAGTATTTTTTTTCTACGTTGTCATACGCCATATTCTCAGGCGCATTGTCTTTGTAGAACTTTAAATCTCTGGTTGCAGCAGCAAGACCTAATTCGAAATGACTGACTATTTCACTGCGAGTTACCATCCCAGTAAAATATAGCTTAAAATCGATATAAGCTAAGCGCTGCTTCTGTGCAAAACTGAATTCGTCCATTTTGAATTTTTTAGCCGTTATAATCGGATAGAATTAATATGTATCATTTTGATTCGAACTACAAGTGATTTAGAACAACACTTAAGGATTTGCATTATTAGCCTTCTCTAAATAACTCACTAATTGAAACTTTAAGAACTTGTGAGAACTGTTTTACTTCTTTATCGGTAACTCTTCTAACATTCGACTCTATTTTAGCCAAAGTGCTACGGGTAATATTCCATTGAGCTAAGTGACATTTAGCGACAAGAACTTCTTGTGTCCAGGCTTTGTCTTCTCTAATTCGTTTAATATTTGTGCCAATAATATTCATAACATCGTTTGCTCCGTTATCGGAGCTTGATTGTCACAAATAAAAACCCTAGAATTGCTCCGCCTTCGGAGCAAAAAATTAAATTAGAGGTTTTCTTGAAAATAGATGTTCTTGTGGCACAAATTATTAAAGCGCCAAATTTTGACAACTTTACAACCAGCGATGTCAGATCATCCTATATAACTTTAAAAAATGATCCTTCTTTAGATCGTGTAATTGTAAGAAAAAAGCTTTATGCAGAGCTCCTAAAACTAGTGAAGAAAGGCTGGTTAAATAAAAAAAGTACAGGAAGAAAAGGTTCTACCCGTTTTAGTAAAACAGAGTTATTTGATCCTGAGTGTCTTAATGTTCTTCAAGTCAATAAACCAATATCAAAGATGTTTAAAGAAGATAAAAATAAAAATCTAACTGCTAAATTAAACCTCTATAAAGCGGATTTATTATTGAATATTGGTGAGTCAGAGGCTTACAAAGAACTATATTCAGAGTTTCCTGAATTAGTTGACGAGATACAACCTCAATTTAATAAAGCTAGGGATAATAATACGAGGATACTAGGGAAAATAAGAGCTATTGAAAGCTTACTTGAGCAAGATGAACCTGTAGAGAAGATATGAAATTAAGGCAATGGCAAGCTAAATGTATTGATTTAGCATTAGCTCAATATGTAAGTGGAAAAAGACATTTTTTAACTTTGGCAACACCAGGTGCTGGTAAAACGGTGATGGCCTCAGAGTTAGCAAATCAGTTATTACAAAAAAATCTGATTGATTTAGTAGTTTGCTTTTCTCCTTCTTCTATTGTGGCCAAAGATTTTAGTGAATGTTTGCATTCAAGAACACAAGAGCGTTTTGATGGATTAATAGGTGCTAAAGGCAGGTCGATCACATATCAAAACTTACAATACCTCGATACAGATTTTTGGTATCTATTTCAGAAATACCGTGTGTTTGTAATATTTGATGAAATACACCATTGTGCAGGCTCAAATATTGATAATGCCAATGCATGGGGTGAGCAGATAATTCTTAACATTCAAGGCAAGGCAATATTTACACTGGCATTAACAGGTACGCCTTGGCGCTCAGATGCAGCCCCCGTTGTTCTTTCTAATTATTTGTTCCCTAGCAATAAAATATCCTGTGATTACACTTACGGGCTTGCTGAAGCGATTAAAGATGATGCTTGCCGCATTCCGAAGATCATCGCTGTTGATAATAATAATATTTCGGTTATCGGTGATAAAGAAACTAAAACGTTCACTAGCTTTAAGTCTTTATTAAGTGACTCTGGCGTTTCTTATCGAGGAGTTATTGAAAATGAAGCAGTGATAAAATACATAATTTCTTCCGCAAATAATAAATTAATACGACTAAGGAAAGTTAATTCCGATGCCGGAGGTTTAATTGTTGCGTCATCGATAGAGCACGCAATAAACATATCTATATTAATAAAAACTTGTTTTAACGAAGATTCTATCGTGGTGACTTATCGCGAAAATGAGCCAGCCAATATCATTCAACAATTTAGGCATTCGAATTCTAAATGGATAATTTCAGTGGGGATGATTAGTGAAGGAACTAATATCCCTCGATTACAGGTTTGTTGCCACCTAACCAATATAAAAACTGAAATGCACTTTAGACAGATATTAGGTCGAATATTGAGAATGACTGATTCAAAGAATCAAGAGGCAATATTATACATGCCTGCTGAGCCAAAACTGTTGGAATATGCTTATAGAATTAATCAAGATATCCCTATTGAAGCCGACGTGGTTAAATTTGATAAAATGAAAGAGATTGATTCTGAAGGAATTGAAGATAAAGAATTAACTACCGTGACTTTTGATAAGAAAAAACCTACTAACCACTTGATTGAATTCGGATTGGATGCCCTAGGCCACTTTAGTGGTACTATTGAGCAATCTGACTCATTTAACGTTGATGAGCCAGTTGAAAAACATTTTTTAACGAGCTCTTATGAAAAAGCGATGAATATTTATGGTCAATTTCGACAAGAGTCGATTGCGCTAGGCTTGAGTGAATTGAGGTGAACTAATACAACTAATACAAATTAAGATTTGGCCTGTTTAATATCTAATTCAAACGCCTTTATTGTGCTTTTCAGTGATGCCAAGGCTTCTATAAAGTTAAGCTCTTTATCCTGAATTTGCTTTTCAATGCGAATTAATTGATCTTCCACAATTGCTACCGATGCAGATAGCGCAACTGCACTATAAGCTTTAGCGTAGCCTCGTATTTTAGCGAAAGCTAAGTGGATGTAAGTATCAAGGGAGTGCAATTGCGTATGTCCTGTCCACTCTCTTAACTGTAATTTAAAAGTTTCGGCATTAAGTAAGTGTTTTCTAAAATCATCAGTATTCGTAATATCTTCATGCTGTTGAATAATTTCAATAAGCTTGTTTGTAATAAACGCATGACGATAGAGATGCGGGTGAAACTCACCTTTGAGGCCTAACTCGTTTTTCCATTTATGGAGGTATGTAGTCCATGAATCAGGTTTAAAAGGCTCACCTGTTTTTGTTGCGATGAACAAGAAACCATGATCTTTATCTCCAATGAGCCCTTTTTTCTTCATGATTTTGCGACGATATTTCATGTATTGAGCAATATCAGTTATAAGTGTATGGGGAATGGGCACATGTCTTGTCGCTCTTTCATCCTTGCGCTTCAGCGTGTGCATTTTAAGGCTTGGCTCGAGCATATCTCTCGCTTCTTTAAAATCATCCACAGTTACGAGGTGTAGCTCTTGTACGCGTCCTCCAGTTTGCTCCATTAATTGATATAGTGCTATGTCACGATAGCGAACTGCTTTATTAGGGTTGGTTTGTATAAAGCGCCATACCTTTAACGCGTCATTTTCAGCAACGGGTAACCGTCTTTTAACAGCATCTTTGCTTGGCAAGCAAAGATGAGAAATCGTGGTAATTTCTTTCTTGTGCCTACTCCCCTCAATTAAAATTTTGTGAGTAGTTTCGACCACTGTTATGGCATTCGCTTTGTCTACGCCAATAAATAGATTCAAGTCGTGGTAAATTTGGACAAACTCAAGAAATTTAAGGCATCTAATTCCGACTTCTAAAACTCTATTATTACTTTTAACCTTTTCACCATTAAGATGTTTCTCGCTTTGCAGACCCTGTATGAACAGACGAAAAGTAGCATCGGTTAAGTCGCTAAAACGGTTGAGATGTGTTGCGCTCTCGACGTGATAAACCAAAGCTATAATACTGTTGGCATACGTCCTAATTGTCTGATATTTCAATCCTTCCTCTAGAAGTTTATGAATATACATATTTGCTTCGTAGCAGGGCATATTATTTTTATATGTGACAAACGGGATATCTCTTGGTTTATAAAATGTCAATTTGCCATCAAAACCCAGATGTGACCAGCGAGCAAAGTTTTTCAATTTCATTATAGGCATTATACTTCTCCATAGTTAGCATAATTAAGCTGTGCTTCAACCTTCTTATTAACATCTTTGTAACGCTTTAAACGCTCTTCATCAGTCCCATCTTGTAATGCCATTGCTTTTAAGTTTGCGCGCATTTCTTTAATGACTGTATTCAATAAGAAATTACTTTGCTGAGTGATAGCAAGGGTTTCTGCAATTGATGCAAGCTTTTGTCTTGCGCTCTCTTCGTTACTCTTTTTTATTTTTCCTGTTAAAGCTTTCTCTATGGCATCACGAGCATTCATTCTGAGTCTATCAAAACCAGTAAAACCATCGTCAAATAACAGCTCTGAAAGACTCTTAACGGTATTAATTGCACAAGCACCGATATTTCGTTCGACATTTTCATACTTAGCTAAGCCACCTTGTGATTTAAGCGCTTTCACAAGGTGGCTATTATTTTTAAATTCATCTGGCGATTTGATGATCTCTAGTAACAGAGTTTCAGTTGCCAGTATTGCTCTTTGATTATTTTCTTTATTTTTTCTCATTATCCTGGTTCTTATTTTGCTTTTACTTGAAATGCTAAGTTGAACGTTTCTCTAACCACCCCATCTTCGTCTGTAACTTTAAAAAAATTAGGCTCCAAGCTGATTTCACCCGATTTAAGTAACTCTTCGAGGTTCGATTCCAAATTTGCTTCTGCCTTCAATTGTTCAATGTGTGGAATAGTTATGTCTTCTTCATCAGCCAGATCAATGACGCTTTCCAAATCATCAATAACTACCGCACCAGCATTATATTTTTTAGCGAGTGTTTCTTTTAACTCACCAATACTTTTAAGCTTTTCTAACTCACCATTCTTATTCAATACACCCTGCACAATAACAGTAGCCTTGACCCCATTGAGAATGTCGCCCACTTCATTACTTGATATGTAATGATATAAATGGGACATATCAGTATGTCCAAGCATCCATCGCAAGGCTTCAAGTCCTTGAAAACGTTTTTGCCAGAAAAAAAGCAAGGCAAAAAAACGGCGCAACTGATGCTGCCTCACATACTGTCGTCTTAGCTCTCCATTATTCATTTTAACTAGGGGGGTTTCAAAATAGTCACATATTAAATCGAAGTTGGCATTGAAGCTTTTAACCGAAGATCTAGTAAGGTGACACATTCTTGCATCTAAGTTATTAAAAAGGTTTGTACTTTTACCCTTAACTATCCCTTGCGATATTGCTGATTCGTTAAATGCTTCGAGTCGCCAGATAATTTTAGCGATAGAGGTTGTAATAGGCCTTTGAATGCTTATGTTAGAAGATATCTTTCCGCCATTTCCAGACTTTTTTAGTTTAAAAATAAGATTGTAATCAATATTTTCATGTTCAAACGGGCTTAAATTTGGAGATAAATTACCACTACTTTTTAATGAAATTAACTCATCTTGTCGTCTTGCCGTAATAATACCGGTGAGGTACTGACAACTCCCTATTAATAAGCTGTAAAGCTCAAATAAGCTCTCATTATTCCGTATGGCGTCATATTTGTTAGCATCTAAATTTTCAAAAGGTAAAACCTGTCGAATACCCATTGCTTTGATCCCTTTTTCATTCAACATACCCATTACTTTCGTTTTCATAAAGTGTCCACGCTCAGTTAATGACATGCTCTGGTAAATATCAGAAGTTGACGTACGCAACCTTTTGCTCGATCGCTCTTTATTACTTCCTGTTTTTGGATTTTTGCTAGCCCCTTGCACGAGCGCAGTAAAGCAAGCGTCCAAAATTTCTTGTTGATACTTAAGAGTAAATTCAAAAGATTGTCGTATGAGTTTAAAGACCATATCAGGGTGCAAGGTTTGAGTACGGCCTTTGGGCTTCAATGCTACCAAAGCATCAATTTGTCTTAAGCAAAGTGATTTTGTGGCCTCGATGGGTGGTGAACTTGCGTTGTCTTTGAATATATTTGTGTTAATCAACTTAGCCACTGATATGTAGGTTTGAATTGTCACCTCTGAGACTGACGTCTCTGAGCTATCAGTGTTAAAGGAAGGATATTCAGTGGATATGGTTTTTTCGGCAATCCATAGCTCAGGTAAACTGGGAACATTTATGTCTGATACTATCTTGCCCTCAAAGAGCAGCGTTGAGAGCACTTTGCCTTTAGCAGCAACTCCAGCTTTACTTTTATAATAACCTTGTTCGTTAAGCCAGCAGCATGCCTTGATGCGATCAGCCTTTGATAAATAAAGTGTTAAATCGTCCTCTGCTATATTTCTGCTTACAAAAGGGTACTTAACCAAAAAAGCTTTCACCTGCTCTTGTGTGATGCTATCGCCGTGCATTTTAAGTAGCTCAACAGTTCGATTTTTAATGTCATATATCCCATTGATTGGTCCGTCCTCAGACATCACTTTAAAAAGAGACAACCAGAAATCAGCAGTAATGTTGCTAAGGTGATATTGACTTAACTCTAATTCGGTTGAGCGTAATAAAATTGCATCAATTAATGAAGTGACTTTCGTTACCCGACTTTGTACTGTGGTAGTTTTAATGAGCGAACCACCATTTTCAAGAGGATCAGACACTGCAAGTAGCCAGTTTTTAAAACCATTGAGAAGAGGCTTATGTTTAGAATGAGTGAGAGGTAAACCATCGTCAAGAATAACCGATGACCAGTCAATAACCTTATCCCTTTTTATAAAGTTCATGACAGTGACATCATCATCATACTCACTCTTAAACCAATAAGGCATTTCGTAAGCTTGAACGTAAATGTGGGTAAAATGATTACCAATTTCGCGTTGTAGAGCAAAGTCTTGGTTTTCAACAGCGTAGTAAAGTGCTTCAGTTAACTCTTCGCTGTTTAGCTCATGAAGACCTACTTTTCTTTCCTTTAAGTTATTTACTATTAATTTTAATATGTTAACGCTCCAGCAACTAGTTGAATATCAAGTGGGCTTTTCTTTGCTCTGGAGATAAGCTGTGTACGTTCTAAATTGACTATACTTTCTCGCGCATCTTCGGTCAGAATGATTGTAGCTGCCTCATACCAGGTTGATACGATGTCGCGAAAGATTTGACCATCTTGTATTTCTTTTGAGCGGTCCACGATACTTTTGATGGCAATAAGCACTCTCACCACATTCTCTGTGATAATCAAGGTGACCTCATCGAATAGTGCTTGAGGCTCTCTCTTCTCAACAAGAGATGAGGTTGCGTCATTTTTAAATTTACCAAACAATTTAGGTATGTCGTGAATACCGTGATTTTGTAGAAATTCATCGAGGTATTCAGGTTTAATATCAACTGCTTCAAAAAGATAGTCCGATTCCTTCATTGCGATATAAATAAGTGCATTTTGAAATTGGCGGATCCACCTTGCATTGAAAAAATCCATCAGCGCAGATGGAAGATACTTGTTTAATAGGTCAACATTAACTGTTTCATGTCCTAAAACCTCTGCTACTGCGCGTAAAGAGTGGGTTTTAATATATGTACGAATTGCTCGGAGCTTACGGCCTGAACGTAAGCCTACCAATTTTGATAGCAATAACTTATCGCCTTCATTCATACTACTAGGATGGTTATAAACCCACTGTCTATAATTGCTATTAAAAGAAGCCGAACTAATATCGCTACCAAAATTACAATGCCAACTTGCTTTCTGCAAATTAGCCTTGAGTAACATATACCGCCATGCGCTTCCTTGAAACTCATCTGTGCTTGGGTGAGCTTTTAAATACTTTCGAGCAAGTTTGGTATGATTGATTAATGTCTCAACGATGGCTTGGCTGTATTCGTTAAGAATAATATCTTGCTGAGCCTTTGTCGGACCCTTACGGCCTTTATAAACAACTATTATGAAATTACAGCCAACTTGTTTATACCCAGTCATTTTTCCCTTTTTATCAAATAACTCCCAATGTTCCAGTGCAGATGGAGTGAGTTGGGGGTTCTCCAACACCAACAATGTGCACAGTGCACCGAGCGTAGCTGTAGTGGGTAGGTTTAATTCATCAGCTAGTTCAGGGAAAGAGAGTTTATCGCTATTAGGATAGTTTCCACCAAAAAATGTAATAGGGTTTGCAACGGCTGCCCCTATACCATGCTCATAGAATGTGGCTATGCTATTCTTTAAATGATCGCGCCCCACGCGCACATGTTCAGCTTTTTTATAGCCACCAACAGCGTCGAGAATGGGCTTAACCAGACCTTCTTTCGCCAACTTAAGGTTACGTTCGTGTTTTGCTTTTATGCTTTCAAAAACAGAATGATAAGATGCACGAACATGCTCTTCACTAACTCGTAACCTATCTTCGATGATTTGGATCGCCGCCTCATCTTTGATGTGCAGCGGAATAGAAGCAAGCCAAAGCTGCTCTTCGAGGTATGTTAACTTACCGCCAGTAGCTATATCTGCAACAGGTTGAGAATCTTCTTTAAATAAGGGGGTTAAAATAGGTCGAACTGGCTCATCAATTAATCTGCTATCAATGAAACATATTTTGAAAACCTTAATCAATTTAGTCCAAAAAACAAAAAAGTTTGCACTTTTATTGCCTCTTAATAAGTGATTACTAAATGAGCACCACATAACCTTCTCAAGAAACGCACTTAATTTATTAGCTTTCAATTGAGCACGCAAGTCATCAGCGCTATTGCAATGCTTTGTAAAAGAATTTAGAAGATCTGAGTATAAGTGCACCAGAAGTGGCAAAGTGGTTCTTTTTTGTGTTTTACAATACTCACTCGTATGAAAATAAATTTCAGACGTCAGCTCATCTCCAAAGACTTCATGAAATTTACCTATTGGAAAATTAAAGGATTTACCTTCCTTTGATTTTAATTGCCAGCCATCAAGGTAGGCTAAGCGCTCTGGGCTAACCCGTAGGCTTGTGAATTCATCAATACATTGCTCGATAAATTCATATTTCCTATTAAATGAAATTTTTGGTGATTCTATTTCATGCTTAGTAAGTACCTCAAAAGTTATAAAGGTAACCCGGGTTAATTCATATGCGTTTTTGCGATTGTGTTGAGAGTACATAAATCCCACAAATCCACGTAACTGTCTAATTAAAGACTCGGGGCTACTTAGAATATCTAGTGCTTCATAACCAGCATTTTTAAAAGTTGATATGTATGCTGAATAATTGTTCACTATCACGTTCCTACTCTTTTTAGGGGCGTTGTCAGAGAGTAACTTTCTAAAAGCTGGTGATAATGCCTTTTGTACAGCTGGTAATGATTTAATAGCGAGATGGTTCAATATATAAGAACCTTATTTGATTGTGTATATTTAGTATTGTAGAACAATGATAATTGTCAATATTAAAATACTTTATAACCCTTTTAATCTATAGCTGATAAGGTAATTTAGGCTTCATTGATTGATTTTATTCTTAGGAGTAGTACGGAAAGGCTTTTATAAACTGTGCTGCCATATGGAGCCGCAGTACCATCAGCTAGAGTTGGATTTACGCATTTTTTGTGTGGCCATTGCGATGGGTGAGAATCCGTATAATTGAGCGGTCAGCGGTCAGCGGTCAGCGGTCAGCGGTCAGCGGTCAGCGGTCAGCGGTCAGCGGTCAGCGGTCAGCGGTCAGCGGTCAGCGGTCAGCGTTAAATATAAATACAACCTAACTCGCAATCAAAGCTCTCAATAATAAAAAACGCGATACTAAATCGCGTTTTTTAAAATTTACTGATAGCTAAAAACTGACAGCTAGCTCGATGAGTTTCGTTTCAATCAACCCAACCTACGTAAAAACATTAAAGCCCTAGTTCGGCCATAAAATCGTCGTCGCTATCATCTTGCTTTGGCTGTTTAGCTTTTTCTTTATCCGCTTTTTGCTTAGCCTCATTTTCGATAATATCGTCTGGGTCTACAGCTTCTACAATGTCAAAATCGTGAAGTTTAATAAACTCTGTTTTATCCATCGCTAATTCTAAATAGAAGATATTTTGATTGCGGGTAGTAAACGTTACGCGACGTGCTTGCGGGCGATCCATTGTGGTATCGACCGATATTTGCACTTGCTTGTTAATGGCCATCATTTTTGGCTGATTTTGAGTAATAGAGGTATGTAGCTGTTCACGCACTTTTGACGTGAAGTCGCCCACTATTTGGTTCATCAACTCGCCCATCACGTTTGAAACATCATCAGATAAGTGGCTGTGTGCAATTTCGTCTTCTGGCATACCCATGTTACGCATGTAATCGCCATAAATTTCCATCGCCGCTTGCGCCGTAAAGTTGGTAACAACTAAGCCGGTAAAGCCCCCGTCAAATAAAACAAAACAACCTATGTCTGGTCGCATACAGGTGCGGGTAATTTTTTGTACCATGGCTGAATAGCTGATCTCGTTGCCGCTGGCTGATGAAAGTACACCCGTTACTGAGTGGCATAATGTTGCTAATATATCGTCGGTGCTAATAACCTTACTTTTGCTCATTTAATAATCTCTTTTATACTTATTCTTCATAATTCTAGTCAAGCTACTGAATTTATCACTGACTATCCAGCATAAAATGTTAAAATAGCACTATTATTTTCAAAGAGACTGCCTTCGTGAGTATAAAAGACAGTATTTATGCCTCTGAGCAACAAGTAAAAGACTTTAGTTTTGATCAAAACGTGGTTGAAGTATTTCCCGACATGATCCAACGCTCGGTACCCGGTTACGCCACCATTGTGAGTACCATGGGGAAATTAGCCGGTGAGTATGCTCAGCCAAATTCAAATTTGTATGACCTAGGCTGCTCGTTAGGGGCGGTTACTTTAAGTATGCGCCGTAATATTCAAACAGATAGCTGCCACATTATTGCTGTAGATAACTCACAAGCCATGGTGGAGCGTTGTAAGGTTCATTTACAAGGGTTTAGATCTGATGTTCCTGTAACTGTTACTTTAGGTGATATTAACGAGCTTGATATACAAAATGCCTCAGTAGTAGCGATGAATTTTACCCTGCAGTTTATTCCACCAGCGCAGCGCAAAGCGGTTCTTGAAAAAATATACGCTAATTTAAAGCCCGGTGGCGTTTTGCTATTAAGTGAAAAAATTAAAGCCGAAAACGAGCAATGCGATAACTTACTTATAGACTTGCACCACGACTTTAAACGTCATAATGGCTACTCTGAGCTGGAAATAAGCCAAAAGCGTACCGCCATTGAAAACGTAATGTGCCCCGATACACTTAGCACACATACACAACGTTTAAGCGACATTGGTTTTAGCCAAACGCAAGTGTGGTATCAATGTTTTAATTTTTGCTCAATGGTAGCAATTAAATAATTTAGAGAGTGACACATGTCTGCATGGTTTAACCAATTTTACGCTGCGATTGCACAAAGCCCACTTAGCCACTGGCTAGAAACCTTGCCCGCGCAATTAAAGCATTGGCAACAAGAGGCCAGCCATGGCGATTTGCCTCAATGGCAAAAAGTGCTGAAAAACTTACCTGAGGTATCGACAAACCACGTTGATATTGTCAGCCAAGTAGCAATAGGTGCGTCTGGCGAAATGACTGAAGGCGAGCAGAAACAAACCACACATTTATTAAAACGCATGATGCCTTGGCGTAAAGGCCCGTTTAACGTTCACGGCATCGACATTGATACTGAATGGCGCAGTGACTGGAAATGGGATCGACTTCTGCCGCATATTGAGCCATTAAAAGGCCGTACCGTATTAGATATTGGTTGTGGTTCGGGGTATCACTTGTGGCGTATGCGCGGTGAAGGTGCTCAGTTTGTAGTGGGTATTGACCCATCTGACTTATTTTTATGCCAATTTCAGGCTATTAAACACTTTAACCCTGATGAAAGCGTACACTTATTACCGTTAGGTGTAGAAGCCCTGCCAGAGCTTAAAGCATTTGATACAGTATTTTCAATGGGGGTACTTTATCACCGTCGCTCACCTATCGACTTTTTAGCGCAATTAAAAGCACAGCTTCGCCCTGGTGGTGAGCTGGTACTTGAAACTTTGGTTATTGAAGGTGATGAAAACACCATATTGGTTCCGACCGACCGCTACGCGAAAATGCGTAATGTATGGTTTATTCCAAGCACTGCGGCATTAAAACTGTGGATGGAACGTGTTGGCTTTAAAGACGTGAAAATTAAAGATTGTGCTATTACAACGCTCGACGAGCAACGTAAAACTGACTGGATGGAAAACGAATCTTTAGTTGACTTTTTAGACCCCAATGACACCAGTAAAACCATTGAAGGCTACCCAGCTCCACTTAGAGCAATACTCACAGCTAAAGCCTAATTGCGATATTAAGGTTTATTTTATTATTAAAAAAGCGCCATTGGGCGCTTTTTTGTTTACTAATACAGCAACTAGCGGACAAGTGTCCTTGTCTTTAAAATCAAATCCAGATTTCAACTAGCCGCGCCCTTGCAATTGTTGTAAAATACGCGCGTTTCTAAGTAAGCATCAAAACAACTATTTTGAGGAAAACCTGTGAGCGAACAAAAACAGTCTCTAAGCTATAAAGACGCGGGCGTAGATATCGACGCTGGTAATGCACTTGTTGAGCGTATTAAAGGCGTAGTTAAAAAAACTCGTCGTCCTGAAGTGATGGGCGGAATTGGTGGTTTTGGCGCACTTTGCGAAATTCCTGAAGGTTATAAGCAACCCGTACTTGTAGCAGGCACCGATGGTGTTGGTACTAAGTTACGTTTAGCAATTGACCTTAAAAAGCACGATACCGTAGGTATCGACTTAGTTGCTATGTGTGTAAATGATTTAATAGTTCAAGGCGCTGAACCCCTGTTTTTTCTAGATTACTACGCAACGGGTAAACTAGATGTAGACACAGCAGCCGACGTAGTAACCGGTATTGGTAAAGGTTGTGAAATTTCAGGTTGTGCCCTTATTGGTGGCGAAACAGCTGAAATGCCAGGTATGTATGATGGTGAAGACTACGACATGGCAGGCTTTTGTACCGGTGTAGTAGAAAAATCTAAAATTATTGATGGTACTAAAGTAGCCGCAGGCGATCAGCTAATTGCGCTTGCTTCTAGTGGTCCACACTCAAACGGTTTCTCTTTAATTCGTAAAGTATTAGAAGTGTCTAACGCTGATACTAACCAAGTGATTGATGGCAAAACCTTAGGTGAGCATCTTTTAGAACCAACACGCATTTACGTTAAACCATTACTTGAGTTATTCAAGCAAGTAGACGTGCATGCTCTTTCGCATATTACTGGTGGCGGCTTTTGGGAAAATATCCCACGTGTATTACCTGAATCTGCAAAAGCGGTTGTTAAAGGTGATAGCTGGCAGTGGCCTTCTGTATTTAGCTGGTTACAAGAAAATGGCAACATTACCACTCACGAAATGTACCGTACATTTAACTGCGGTGTGGGCATGGTGTTAGTTGTACCTGCTGATCAGCTTGAAAACAGCTTAAACATCTTAAAAGATCTTGGCGAAAATGCATGGCACCTTGGTGAAATTCAAGATGCGGTTGCGGGCGAAGAGCAAGTTGAAATTGTAGGTGGTGCTGCGTAATGGCACCCACTCGTCTAGTAGTTTTAATCTCAGGCAGTGGCTCAAATTTACAAGCCATTATTGATGCCTGTGAAAGCGGCGAGATAAACGCTCATATTGCGGCTGTTATTAGTAATAAAGCAGACGCATATGGGTTAGAGCGTGCAAAAAATGCAGGCATTGCAACGCAAGTACTGAGTCATAAAGAGTTTGACTCCCGCGAAGCATACGATGCCCAGTTAATGCATATAATTGACTCTTTTGAACCAAATCTAGTTGTATTAGCTGGGTTTATGCGTATTCTAACTCCTAGCTTAGTGCAAAAATATGTTGGAAAAATGTTGAACATTCATCCATCTTTGTTGCCTAAGTACCAGGGGCTGAATACCCACCAAAGAGCAATTGATGCAAAAGACGACGTTCATGGCGTTAGTGTTCACTTTGTAACTGAAGAATTAGACGGCGGGCCCGTTATTCTCCAAGCCAAGGTGCCTGTATTAGCAGACGATACTGCAGATACACTCGCTAAACGTGTGCATGCACAAGAGCACATAATTTATCCTTTGGTGGTCAAGTGGTTCAGTGAACAACGACTTACGATGGAAGCAGATTATGCAGTTCTTGACGAAAAACAACTTCCTGCACACGGCGCGCACTACCCAAAATAAAAAATTAAGTGCCTGGTTATTATGTGCGGGCACTTTATTACTTCCTACCAGCCTGGTTGCAGGTGAGTTAACCCAGTATCAAGCCAGCTACGATATTTTGCGCAAAGGCGCAAATCATGGTACAGCCGAGCGGACGCTTAAAAAACTCGATAATGATAACTATCAAGTCACCTATCACAGCGATATTGAATGGATGATTTTCTCTGACTCACGTCAAGAATCATCAACCTTTAGCTTTATTAATGATAAAGTAGAGCCTATTAAATACGCTATGATCCGCACAGGCACAGGGCCTGACAAAAAGTATGAAATTAACTTTGACCGTCAAACCAAAACGGTTACCAGTAACACCAGCGATTACCCGTTAAAATGCCAATGGCATGATAACTTCCAAGATGGCATTTCTTATCAAGTACAAGTTCGTGAAGGTCTTAAAAAAGGCAAAACCAACTTCTCATTTCCGTTGGTTGATAAAAAGGGTAATTGCCGTGACTACGACTTTGAAGTGGTAGAAACCGAAATGATTTCTCTGCCTATAGGTAATGTAGAAGCAGTGAAAGTTAAACGCTTATATGATAACGATAAACGCCAAGCCTTAGCCTGGTTTGCCCCAGAAATGGATTACATGCTAGTACGCATGTGGAAAGGTGAAAAAGGTGTGGAACAGTTTGAAGTGCAAATGAAATCGTTTACCGTGATCAATCCACCTGCTTTACCTGCACAAGTTAAAAGCGAACTAACACCAGAATAAATTGCTTACAAGGTGAAAATGAAAGGCCCAAGTGTGACAACCATAACTTGGGTTTTTCATTTTTAATACTTATACACTTTATCAATTTGAAACTTTGAGTTGGGTTTCGTTTCACTCTAGCTAGCCAAGCTACATTAATTCACCCATTTTAAATAACGCAAACTCTCCTGGCTGCATTTTTTGCCAGCGCTCATCATTAGTTAATGGCCTTGTTGCTATAACCGTTACTACATCGTTTGGCGTGGTTTCTTGTTGAAAGTCGACCACCATGTCGGCATCAATCAAAGTTGCTTTACCAAATGGCGCACGGCGCGTTATATAATGTAAGTTATTAGTGCAATACGCTAAAACAAATACACCATCGGTCAATAACATATTAAATACGCCCTTTTCACGCAATGTATGCGAAAGCTTAGCGGCATATCTAAATACCGACGCCATATTACTTGGACGCTTTGGGTATTTTTCACGAATTTTGTCAAGTAACCAACAAAATGCCAGCTCGCTGTCGGTGTTACCCACTGGGCGATAATACTCTGTTTTTAAATCGTGATAATTTGAAAGCTGCCCATTATGTGCATAGGTTATTTCGCGCCCCCACAACTCTCGGGTAAAAGGGTGGGTATTTTCAAGACACACCCGCCCACGGTTTCCTTGGCGAATATGACTAATAACCGATACACTTTTAATTGGGTACGCTTTTACCAGCTTTGCTATTTCTGACTGGTAACTTGGCTCTGGATCTTTAAAGGTTCTGCAGCCTTTACCTTCATAAAAAGTAATACCCCAACCGTCTTTGTGCGGCCCCGTATTTCCACCGCGCTCCAACAGCCCTGAAAAACTAAAACAAATATCCGTTGGTACATTGGCAGACATGCCAAGCAACTCACACATAAAATAAATTAACCTTTTAAATCATATATATAAAATAAAAATTGAAATAGTTCATTGCCACTGGTCACAGTTTTGGTCGCAGTTTGGTTTCTGCAACGCTAAATTTCAATTATTTTTAACCTTAATAATGACATTGTTAAACACGGTAAGCGGGTTGGCAAGCATTAACATTACTCTACTATCGGCTCTAGTGTGCTTTTTAAGCTGCTGGCTGTTGATTTATGACCTGTAAATTCGCCTTTGGTTATTGGTGGGCCTGCGCCTTGGTCTTTGTGGCCGTGGTTTTCTAGGCTTTGGTTTATGTCTTTTACTAGGGTAATTAAATCAAGGAGTACTTGAGCCACGTTTACTGAATTATTACCTAGCCACACTGTTTTGCCTTCTACTTTTGCCAGTTCGGTGGCTTTGGCGTGTAGGGTTTTGAGTGTGGTTAGGTTCATGTTTTCGCTGGCTTCAATATCTACCTGTTTTTTACTGCCAAGTAATAACCCTTCAAGTGCGACGATTAAGGCTTTTTCACCGACTACGGTTTTTAATGCGCCCATTACTTCGGTTACTTGGTTGCCGTCTATTTTTAAAACGTCATGCGTGGCTATGTTAGTGCTACGTTCGTGGTAGCTTTGCTCGCTTTTGCGTGCGGTTGTTTTGTTTGTGTCGCTGGTTTGGGTTATGTCGCCGTCGGTTGTGGTGTGCCAATTGCCGTCGCGGCCTTGTAGTTTGCTGCGGCTATTTTGTTGAAGTGTTACGTCGGTGCGTTTGTGCTCGGGCACTAGGCTTTGCCATGGCAATAAGCTGGTGATCACGGGGTGACTGTTTAGCCCATCGATATACTGTATTAAACAATGCATGCCTGGTGCTGGTTCGTTTAGTAAGCCATGATCATGCGCTTGGCCTGTGCCAAGTGTTACTTGCTGAAAGATAGGCACGGCTAATGGCTCGCCTGTTAGCGGGTTTAATAGCTGTACGTCGGCTGCTTTTAGCGGCCTAAATGCGGTGCTAATGGCTGCGCCACCGCTTGGTAGGTCATATATTTTTTCAATACGCGCCAATTGCGGCAGGTGTTTACGCTCGCTTAGCTCTGGAAAGTAGCGCTGTATTAGGCGTTTAATGGCTTGTTTGACCATCGTATGTGCATCCTGTCGTTGATTAGTGTTACTTCGGTTATGTGGCGGCCGTTTATTTGTATGCCTGGTCTTAATTTTGGGATAGCGATTAGCTCGCCGGCGGTTGAGCTTTTAGCGGTTATTGTGTGCTCCGGAAAGTCATTGATAGCTGCGAGCGGCCAGCGGGAGTCATGCCAACTGCCTACAAATATTTTACCGTCAGGGCGCTGCTGAAATATAAAATCGCTAATGCCCCACACTTTAGCTACTTGTCTAAGCGCTTCAATACCTGTGCCGCTGTGATAAAACGCGGGTGCTATTTTATTTAAATATTCAGCGTTTTCAGGGGTTGCAAACTCAACTCCGAGTTTTGCTAGTTCATCAAGCACCGCTTTTATGGTTGGATGACGAACAGCAAGCGGGGCGGGAAAGCTTAGCGCGCCGAGTAATTCACGGCAGGTTAAATACCAGCGGCCGTTGGCTTGGTGCTTTGACTCTATTACACCGAGAAAATACGGGATCATATTATCAAGTGTGTAACCTAGGTGCAGCTCGACCAACCCGCTTGGCTCTTGCTCTGCGACCACTTCAAATTTTGCGCGACCTGTACTGGCTATGTCTAGCTGTACTGTTTTGCTGACTATGTTGGTGACTGTACTGCCGCCAATTGTTAGGGTGTTGGATAGGCGGGTGCTCATGGCCCTTCGACCTCGTTGAATTTATTTTGCACATCGTCGTTGCTGGTTGTTGCTTGCGGCTGGGCGCTTTCGGTTGCCTGCTCGTCTAGCTGCTGTTGCTCGCGCTCTGAAACAGACTGCACTTCTACCAGCTTAAATGTGACTTGCCATGCGCGTTTGTCTTCTATTTCGGTTGCGCTTGCGTCGCCATCAAACTTTGCTTTGCGTATTTTATATGCGGCTGCTAGATCGTTATTTACGGTGTAAATGATACGCGCGCCGTTTTCATCCAGCGCCTTGGCTTTGCTTATTAATAATGCAAGGCTAGCGCTTTCGTTAAATGGGATTTTAGTATTTACAGTTAGTGTGCCCGACTTTACGCCTTGGTCGCTACTTAGTGAAAAGCTGCCAAGGCCTGACATATCGCCACCGGCTAATTTTACGCCTGCGTTTACGCGGGTTTCGAACCCGGGCACGTTCCAGCCGTCGAGTGCTATGCTCATAGTACCTCTTTAATTTTATTTAGCTCAGCTGCTTGGCCTACAAATACGCACATTGCCCAATACGTTTGGTCGTTGCCTTTGCTCGCCACTGAGTCGGCTAGCTGCTTTGCTGTGCCAGCTGTAATTAATTGCACATCTACGGCGCTGCTTTTTGCTGTGAACTGTGCCTGATTTAGTCGCTGGTCACGCGCTGTTTTTAGCTCTGCAGCTTGGGTTAGTGCATCGTCGATGATGGTTATTAATTGTTTGCCGCTACCATCGACCGCCGCGAGTTCGTCAGCTATTAGCTGCTCACGAATTGGCAATAGGTTTTGCAGGGTGTTTATTTGCCACTCTATGCTTTGGCCGTCATAGGTATCTAGTTTGGTTTGCTCTAAGGTGCTGTCACTTTTGGCGTATTGACCGCAGGCTATAAACTCAGGGATTGGGCAATAGTTGTTTATTGATTCCAACTTACTGGCCAGCTCTGCGGGATCGGTTGCGCTCACTGATAACAACAAACCGCCATAGCTTGCTGGCTTATCTGTGCGCGAGTCGTCTTTAATGGCAGACGCAAGCAACTGCGCGCCCACTTGCATTGAGCAAGGGGCGGCGGCTTGGTGGTAGCATAGCGCTATGTTATGCATTTTCTGCTGTACTTGCTGGCAATGGGTAGCGGGCTTTTATTTCGGCTACTTTGTCGCGCCATTTTTGTAGCGACTCTGGCGTGCCGTCGAATTGCGCTTCCATGTATAGCGGGTCTGACTCTTTTGCGTATGCGGCTTCGCGCTTTACAACATTTTGACTTAACTCAAATTGCTGCTGATTTAATACTGAGTCGATTTGCTCTTGGTCCATGCCTAGGTTTTGCATGTACTCAGCGCTTGTATTGCTATGGCTTGCGCCTTTGTATATATATGTAAACATAGTTTTACCTTTTAAATTGTTAGTTATGCCCGCGCTATCGCGCGGGGTTCAAATTTCAATAACCAATTACGCAAAGAAAGCGGGACGAAAACCGATCGCACTGTCCGCAGACGAACGCGCACCGTACAGACTGAGCGCGCCCAGCCCAGCGTTCGAGCCATGGAGCCAGTTGCCGCCACGTAGCGGGAATCGACTGCCATAATTTCGACAGTAGATGTAGCCGCCAACCGTAGTGGTTGATTCTGACTCGATTAACAGGCGGCGTAGCAGCTCGATTTTGTTGTAGTCGAGCGCCTTTTCGATTGCTGCAAAGTGACTGTTTGTTAAATGAGGATTGTCGTTCGCGTCATTGCCTACTGGGCCGTTGCGATTTGTAACGCTGTTGCTTAGCTTTGGAGATCCAGCGCTGCCGGTGCCTTCCGTGTTTGCCGTTGGCGAGTCGAAAAACGCCGTGTGCTTGTTCCAGTTTTCTTCAATTACTGCTGGGTTGTTGTCGAGCGTAGTAATGATCTGCCCTTCGTCTAGCATCATTTGGTCTAGCCATTCCCACACGCTACCTACTAGGTCTTGAATACCCCATTCTGTGTGGTCGTGCGACCATGTTGCAGGGCCTTTGCCGGTATCGGTTCTTGCAAGTCCTGATGCATCGCCTGGCAAGCCGTTGTCGCCACGGCGTGCTGTTTCTAATTTGTTTTCGTGGCTGCGTCCGTAGTTTGTATTGCCGCGCGGCACTGTGCCATTTGCATAAGACCACAGCGCTATTGCTGCCCACTCGTGAATGCTCATCATGTGCCAGCCGTCGCCTTTGTTGTTGCATATCGCTTTTGCTGTATCGTAATTAACTGATGTGCGAGGCTGCACGCCACCGATAACGCTGCAGCCGCCATTTGCTCCGGCTGATGCTAGGTATTTACCAATGTACACTTCGCCCAACTGCACACCGTTGCGCATAAACATGGTTGGTATGCCTGTGCCTAGATTTAAATCTACGCTGTATTTTTCTTGGATTTTTGCCGCCAACTCTTCGTATGTGAACGGGGCAATTGCTACCATTACATTTGGGTTGCCTTGCTCATCGATGATGACTTTGTTGCGGCCACCTGACGCGTGCTCGATTGCGTTGCGGTAACCTTCTGATGCAACGATTGCCATTTCGTTTGCTTTGGCTTTTACGAACTGGTCTAGCTGCGTTGTTTTGCTGTCGATTTCGGCTGCTTTGCCTTCGATTGCTGATGTTAGCTGGTCGGCTGCGGTTACTAGCTGGTTTATTTGCGTTACGCTCATGATAGTTCCTTGCTGAAATTGCTGAAGTTTTTATTTAAAAAGTAGTTGCGCACAGTGCGTCGCATGTTGTTTATTTGTGCCGTTGCATTGCTGGTTGCTAACAGTGTTAGCGCGTCTATTTGCGGGCTGTAGTCGAACATCCACGATTGCGCTGGAATGGTAATGCGCGCTAGGGCTGCGGCTGCTGCAAACTTTAAAACGAACGAGCGGTTGTGCACGTTGTTTACGCCTTGTCGCTTGCGCTGTAGCGGTAAGTAATCGACTGCTAGCAGCGTGCCGTCGCGTGTAACTAGGCCAATCCAGTTGTAGTCAAAGTCGCCTATATCTTGCTCTAGCACTACTGCCCACGCGACTGTATTTGCATCTACATAGCCCGAGGTATCTATGTTGCGTCGGTAAACTATTTGTGCGCCGCCCGGCATTTTTTCGTTTGGGTTGCGCTCTGCTTGCTCGTTTAGCCCGGGTATGTTTGCAAACACTAGCTCTGTTACTTCAAGCCCTTTGTTTTGCAGCGTTGCTGTTGTTATGTATCCCTTGCCAGCATTGGTCATTATGCCGGTTATTGCCTGATTCATAGTTGCTCCTTGGCGGTGCTTATGCCGCCGTCTTTGCTTAAAAACCCATAATGCTGGTGCGCGGTAATGCTGTGCTGCACACCAATGCTTGTTGCTTGGTGGCGCGTGTTGCTTGTTAGTGTGTCTAGCCCCAAAAAGCTATGAACTGCGCCGTGATCAATGCCAGTTATTGCGTTTATTTTTGTTGCTGAGTTAACGTAGTTGTTATCCCATTGCACATGCGTTAGGCCGAGATTTAGCGATACTGCTGCCAAGTTATGCACTGTTAGTTCGTATCGGCGGCATGTTCGGCCGTACAGCTGTATTAGCTCTGGCAATAGTTCGTATGCGCTGGCTAACGTTGAGTCGGCCATGTCGATTGCGATAATATCCCAGTCGCGGCCCTCTATTCGCTCTCGCACATTTATGACCTGGAGATCCAGCCGGTTAAAAATATCTTTTATGGTTGCTATTTCTCCGGCGTCAATTGTATTGACTAATGCGTGCTGTACGCGCTTGCGGTAGAGATCCAGTGGTTCACTATTTAAACGCTGCGTTAACCGCTCCCACGCGAGCAGGCCGAGAATTGGCTCTTCGTTTTGCAGCTCGTCTTTTTGCTGCACAGCCCACATAACGTAATTGCGCGACTTGCTCCAATACCCTGTAGCCGCTTTTACTAGTTTTTCTGCGTAGCCCTTATTTAGCCATGTTGCTATTTGATTAGCCATTTTAGCCCTTGGTTACTGTGAGTGATGAAAGCACGGGCAGCCAGTTAGCGGCGGTTATGTCGTCAATGTCGAACTTGATTGATTGCAGCTCACTAAATTGCGCGTGGCACTCTGCCACCAATTGGCTAACACTGAACACGCACTGGTGCGCAACGCGGGTAGGCGCGTACGCTGCATTTTGCCTGAACGCTGCTTGTATAAATGTTGTTAGCTCGCTTTGTATGTCTTCGCTTTGCGAGTGCAGTTTGTATGTTGCTGTTACATTAAACCCAGTGGTTGCCATTGCATACACTATAAAGTCGTCGCCTAAGCCGTGATGCCCTGCGGTTCTTATGTGCTGATTAATTGCCCCCAGCAAAGCGGTTGGCACTGCGCCTATGTCTAAATATATGTAGGCATTTGCTGTACCTGGACCGCGTGGCGCTCCGGTTTGAATATAGATGTTATCTATTGGCACGCCAAAGCTTGCAATTATTTGTTTGTACACTGCGTTAATGTGCCAGCGGGCGGCGGTGCCGAACACGTTACGTATGCGTAGGCGGTAATGATCTGTGCTTTCTGTGTCGGCCCCGGGCTTTATTAGCCAGTTTTGGTTGTTAGTTACTGTTATGTCATCTTGCTGCTCAGCAAAATAACGGTATGCGTTTGCTGGCAAGTTATATGCTGCGCCCTCTTCTTGCGCTTGCGCTAATGCGTATGCCGTGCTTTGCCCTGCTGCAAAATTCACATCTTGCATTAGCGTTAATTTATATACTTGTTCGCCTAGCACGTCGGTAGCAATTTGCGCACCGGCAGTAATTGAGCTTTCGCCCGTGGTGTTTTGGCGCGTGAACGTGAGTATGCCTTGAGCCGCTACGCCCGCCTGAATGAAAACGTTGCGCGCGGGGCCGTGCTTTTCTATTAGTGATTCGCGGTTGGCGGTCATTATAAATAGATTTGGCATTAGCTGTTGTGCAACCCAGTTTAATAGCTGCACTAGCGGCTTGGTGATCAGCGCTTCAACGGTGCGCCAAAAGGGGCTAAACGGTGAGTTATTAGCAACCTGTATGTTTTGCTCTTTTAGTTGCGCTTGCCATTGCTCTGCTGCTGATTGCTCATCCATTGGCAAGCCTGCATTTTGCATCATTGTTTTAAAGTTCATTGTTGCTCCCATACTGGCGCGTTTGTGCGTTAATGCTTAATGTGCCGTCGTCGTTGCGGTGCACTTTTATTGTGCCTGGCTTTACGCGATTGTCTTGCTCGGTTAGTAATTCGAGTTCGGTTAATATTGGTGCTATGGCGTTTTTGTTTCGCAGGCCAACAAGCTTGGTTAGCAAACCGCTTTCTAAAATGCGGTGCTTTATATCTTGACTTATTACGTCTGCTTTTTTAAACGTGCTTGGGCTTAACGAGTCGTTGAGTACAAAATCGCCGTCTTGTATCTCTAGGTCTATGTGTAGCGCTATATCAAATTCCATTAACCTGCTAGCTCCATCATTTGTTCAAAGCTTTGCGCTAAGTCGTCTGATTTAAAGTTTACGTTTTCAATGCTTATATGCTTGCTGCTGTCGCTGCTATTGCTGTTGTTATTTGTGTTGCTGCTGTTGTTGGTTAGGCTTTGCAGGTAAGCCGACTTTTGTGCTTTTGGCTTATATGCAGTGGCCTGTTGTTCTGCGCTAATTTGCTGTGCTTTTTCTGCGCTGTTGCTGGCTGTGTTAGTAATTACCCGATCTGTTTTTACGCTGGGCAATGCTGGCTCTGGTGCTGCGCCTTGGTTAACGCTTACCAATTGGGCTTGCTTAGGGCTATAAACAGGCGAATTTGCCGCGTTAGTAATATTGCTAACTGTGTTTGTAGTCATTGGTGCTGCGTTGTTTTGAGCGGCGCTAATTGCGCTGTTAGTTACTGCGTTGTTTTGCTCGCTTGAGAACGCGTTATTTATTAATGCTTGGCTACGTGCTTGCGCCTGTAAATTTAACGGTGCTGTGGTGTCGGTTGGCACTGCTGGTAAGCGCTGGCTAGTAAATTTAAAGGCGGCTTGCGCTGCTTCACGCTCGGTCATTACTTTTGGTTGGGCAGCTATGGCCGCTGGCGCTAAGCTGTTTTGCGTAGCGTTATTTACACTGCTATTTACCGCTTCATTAATTGCAGTGCTAGTAGCGCTGCTAGTTACTGCGCTGTTAGTTACTGCGTTGTTTTGCTCGCTTGAGAACGCGTTATTTATTAATGCTTGGCTGCGTGCTTGCGCCTGTAAATTTAACGGTGCTGTGGTGTCGGTTGGCACTGCTGGTAAGCGCTGGCTAGTAAATTTAAAGGCGGCTTGCGCTGCTTCACGCTCGGTCATTACTTTTGGTTGGGCTGAATAAGCAGGGTCGTTTGCTGCTGCTTGCTCTGCCAATGCCTGCTTGCGCATTTCTTCGGTTGCGGTAATGGTTGTTACTCTAGCTGCTGCATAATTTACAGGGCTGCTTGGTGCTACATACTGCGAGCTTGCTTGCTGAGCTGGTGCGTTTGCTTTGCTGACAACGCTTTGGCCATAGTCGCGGCTGTAAGCCTGGTCGGCACTTTGCATAACCATTGTTTGCGGCTGAACTGCTTGGGTTACCTGCTCAACTTTGTTTGATACTTTTGCTGGCTCGTCGTCTGAGAAAAACGAGATAACCGAGTTTAATACGCCGTTGTCGGCGATGGCTGAAATAAAGCTACTTACGCCGTCAAATATTCCACTGATGCCGCTGGCTATGCCGGTGAAAAAGTCGCCCAAAAAGCCGAACGTTTCGGTTAAATAATTTATTAGCGATTCAATTATGTCGACTGCGCTTTGCCAAATTCCGGTGAAAAACCCTGATACAGAACTCCCCATGCCTGAGAAAAACCCGGTGATGGCGCCGCCAAAGCTGAACAGTAAATTACCCACATACGAAAACGCTGAGCCTATGGCGTTAACCATGCCCATAACCACGCTGCTGATTGCTGAAAATGCGGGCGCAAAAAAATCGTACACTCCTACGGCTATTGTTTTTATTAGCCGCCACACCAATTGCAGTGGCAGCGTTAGTAGATCGAACGCAACTTTAAGGTATTTAAACACGGTTGAACTTTCCGCCCACTCATTAAATGCGGCGGTTATGTCGTCAAAATAATAGATAAGTGCGGCAACAGCGGCGATTAATGCAACAGCTGCTATAACAATCCACGTTAATGGGTTTGCCCAAAGTGCTGCGTTAAATAGCCAGGTGGCCGCTTGGCCTGCAAGCATGGCTGTTTTGAATACACCAAAGGCAATAGCGGCTGCGCTTACTGTGGCAATAAGCGATAAAAAGCCTAGTACACGCAATGCCCAAAGTGATGCAAGCCAAAGCTTGTTTACAATAATTTGTGCGTTAGCAAGCGTGATGCCTATTTTTGTAGCGTAGTTATAGAGCCCCATTGCAAAGGTGGCTATACCGAAGGCGGTCATTAGCGCAACTACGCCCACTACTGCGGTTGCGATCACGCTTGATAAAAATGGAAACTCTTCGGTTAGCGAAACGATGCCCGCAAACATTGATGCAAGCACCTCTACAAATGGCTCTACCACTGGCAACAAGCGGTTACCCATTGCTGTGGCTGCGGCATTAAATGAGCCGCCTAGCCTATCCCACGGGCTCGCGATGATGTTTGCCATTTCTGCCGCTTTTGAGTTGTCTTGCACGTTTTCAAAAACGTTAATACCGTCTTTTAATTTATCGACTTTGGTGCTGAGCACATCAACCGCTTTTGCACCTTGTTTACCAAATATTTGCGTTAGCACGTCGCCGCGCGCAACAGAACCCAACGATGATAGACGGTTGTTAATACGCCCTAGCACTACGTCTATTGCAAGCATATCGCCATTGTCGGCGGTTAATTCTATGCCTAACGCTTCTTGTGCCTTGCCAATCCCTTGTAATAACGATGCGGCTTGCGTGCCCGCAACCGAACCCGACTTAGCAACTAGCTGTAACTCGCCCACTAGGGCAAATTGTTGGGCTGAGCTTAGGCCAATATTTGTTGCAGTTGCGCCAAGGTTTGAAAACGCCGCTTGCATTTCTGCACCGGTGGTTTTGTAAAGCTGTACTGCGGTGGCGGTTTGGCCTGCTATTTGGTTTACCCAATTAGACTTGCCCATTTTGTTAGCTGTTTTTTCGAATATGCCATACATGGTGCCCATGTAGCTGGTAATGGTGGCCGCGTCGGCCTTGGTTGCTACCGCTAGTATGTTTGATGTTTTAGTAAATTCTGATAGCTCATCGCCCGTTAGTCCGGCAATGGCTGATTGAATATCGTATGCACTGCGCACAAACTCGGCAGAGTTGCCACCGAACTGAAAGCCAAATTCGTATGATGTTTTGGTTAGCTTTTGCAATGCGTCGTCGGCAACGCCAAGTGATTGCACTTCGCCTAATGCTGCAACGTGATCAATTGCGGGAGCTAGTGATTTAGCCAGTGCGTAACCACCACCAACGGCCGTGGCTGCGCCGCGCATCATCTGATCTTGCGCGGCGGCTGTTTGCTGGCTCAGCTGATTAATTTTAGCCATGACTTTATTAACCGGACCCGTCACTTTGTCGATGATGCCGATTGAATAATTAAGCTTGTCTAACTTGCTGAGCGTGGCCATTACATTACTCACTTAGTGCTTGGCATATGCCGTTATTTACAGCAACTACAAAGTTTTCTTGCTGCTGCGTTTCGAGATATAGCGCTTGCGCTAGGCTCTCTTGGGTGGCGGTAACCGCGCCAAAATACTTGGCGTGGTATGCCTGTAGCTGATCTAACCGAGACTTGCCTATTTGCTTGGCTCGGTCTTCGATTTTTTTACGGTGAAATTAAACTCCGGTTGGTATTCTTCAACAATTGCACCCACTAAAAATAATGCGGCGCCTGGCTGTTGCACTAGCTCTTTTAGTTTTTTAGCGTCTTCTTGCACTACGGTGTTTAATACAAAGTTAGTGGCTGGCTGCACTTTGTTGTTTGGCTGCGTAGAGTTTATGTATTTGTTGTAATCGCTTGCGTTTACGTTAAATGTAATTTCGCCTACCGGTGTTTCTAATGTGATTTTTTTCTCGAACGCCATGATTATTTACTCTCTGTTGGTTTTTTAATGTCTGCTTGGTCTAGCAGTGTGTAGCTAAAATATGGGCCGTACTTGGCTGCTGATTGGTCACACAAAGCAATAAGCTCGTTAAAGTCGTTTGGGTTGGCTAGCACTTGGCAACCTGCTGACCATTTATCAACTTGGGTTGATGTGGTTTTGCTGTTTGCGCGGTGGCAGTTAATGCCAAAGTAACCTTGCTGTAGCTCGGCTTGTGGTGTGACTTCCGTGTCTAACTCGGTGTTTTTGTCGTTGTCGCGTAGGACAACAACAGGTTTGTGCTGCACTAGGGCGCGGTATTTGCCCTGGTGATAACCCAACTTCCATAAACTTTTATGCTGCCCTGCAATTAGGACCGCGGTGCCATCTATGTTCATTGGGTTTTGACGCCAGTAAATACCGGCGTCTGTGGTTGCTTTGTATTGCTTTAATTGCCATTCGCCGCCTTGCTGATACAGCACACAAATAACATCGTTAAAGGTATTGGCGCGTGTGTTGTTGTGACGAATACCTATAATATTTAGGTTTAATTCGCCCTCGAACACGCGGTAGCCGCAGGCCTTTAATGTGCTTAGCAGTGTTGCGGCAGTTAGTTTGCGAATGGCTTTGGTCATTACAAGTCTCTCACTTCGTCAGATGTTAGGTACGGCACGCCGTTAATTTTTACAAAGTCTGGGCTGGTAACCGGACACTTAATTGATGTTGTGTCTTCTTCGCCGCCGTCGGCTTTAATGTTTAAAATTTCGTCTAGTTGCGGTAGGCAGCCAAACGCTTCAATGTTCTTTTTGCCTGCGGCTACTTCGGCGTTAAATGCTACGTCGAACGGCTCAATGCCTTTCCAGCTACCTGCCTTTTCCGCTTGCGCTTGCACAATTAGCCAGTTTTCGTGATCGAGCTTTAGGGTTACTTCGCCTTCTACGTCGCCGTCGATAAAGCCTTTTGGTATACCGCGCACTTTTTTTACCGTGCGGCCGTCGGTAATTTTTACTGTGGCTTCCATGACATGCACCATTGAACTACCAATGAAGATGTCAAAATCCTTACCGCCTAATACTTTTTGCATGTTCGCGCTCCTATTCTGCGTCGTCTAACATGATCCCAACAATAATGGTGCTCGGGGAATCAATCGGTTTTACTTTAAGCACGACTTGTAATGTGCGCGCGTCCATAAATGTAAGGTTGATGCTGTCGTCTTTTGGCGCATCAATTAAGCCTGGGAACTTGTCGGCACCAATGTTAATTGAGCGCGCCATTTCGCGCAGGGGTTTACCCATCACACGCTTGCCAAATTCAATACCACTGGTGCTGTTATTTAAGCGGCGGTTTTTAATGTTTTGAATGGCAATAATGCGCACGTCGCGTGCGGCCTTGTCGACAATGCGGCCTGTTTCGATTTGCTGAAAGTCGCCGCCTTCTGCATCTAGCATGTTTACGTCGCCAAAATATGTGCCGTCGAAGTCTGGGTAAAACTGGGTGCAACTAAAGCGCAGTGCGTCTAGTGCGGCGGTGGTTGAGTTGGTTAGCGGTTTGCCTGCGGCGTCTACCGGATGCGGCATGAGTGACATTGCACCCGTAAGCACTCGCATTGGGCTATCGGCAATAGTGACTGCACTTTTACATAAGCGGCCTGTTACTGCGCCTAGTTCGTCGCCAAATAGCAATGGCACTACACCTACGCGATCAGCGACTACGCCATCGGTGATTGGCTGTAATGCCGTTACTAAATCAGACCAATTTTGTAGTTCGGTTAGCCCTGGCGCTGCTATTAAAAAGCGTACGCGACGCGCAAGGCTTGATAGTATTTCAAGCGCTTTTGCTTGGTAGCTTTCTACTTCGGCTTTACCTGCTACTGGCGTACAAATAACAATGATTTCGGGGCTTACGTCTTGATCCATTGCTTCGTCAATAAGCGCCATTACGTCTGCGTCGATTGCGTGCGCTATTGCATAACCACTTACTAGGTCGTCGCCGTTGCGCTGCCATGCTTTAACTTGGGTTTTTAACGGTGAGTCGGCTGCGCCAAACTCAGCATCAAAGTCGCTTTGTGCATTAATGGGTAGAATTTTGCCGTTGTTTTCTGGCGCTATGCCGATGAACAATACGGTGCGTTCTACCTGTTTTGTAGCGCCGCTGCCTGTTTGAATGGCGGCAACGGATACTTTACCTTGTGCCATGGTCGTTCCTTTTGCTTTGCGCTACGCCACTTGCATAGCTTTGTTTAAAATAAAATTCATTTGCTCTTTTTGCTCGGCTACCGTTTGCCCCAAAAAGGAGCGGGCAGGTAAATCAATTTTCCAACTGCTTTTACCTGAGCTGCCCTTTAATTCGCGCAGTAAAAACCCTGCTTGGTTAATGCTTAAATTGTTTGTTATCCATTTAATACTGGGGCGCTTACTGCCCTTACCTTTGCCGCGCGGTATTTTGTAACCCTCGGCTATTAATGCGCGGGCCAAGTTGCGTGTGGCTGGGCCCTCTTTATTTTGTGCGGTGCTGCTTTTGGGCTTACCTGCATCTAGGCTTATGCCCTCTTGGTGGGCGCGGGCTATTTTTCCGCTGTTGCCACCTTTAAAATATACGCTTGCGCTATTTGCGCCGTAGCGCACTTTCATGTTGCGCTTTAGCTTTGTTAGCATTTTCTTTTTTTTGCCGTTGGCGCGGCCTTGCCATTTTTTACCCGCTAAATCACTTTGCCTGGTAATGCGCTCTTTACTGCTTTTGTTTGCTGCACGTATTGCGCTGCGCAATATGTTGCGGCGCTTTTGCGGCTTAAGCTGCAAAAATGCTAACTGCTCTTTGCTGCGACCTTCGTCAAACTTGAGATTAAGCACGGTTTACTTGACCTTCAAGTGTGAACGCTTCGGCTATCCACAGGCTTTGCTCGCCAAAGTCGTAACGGTTGCCGTTAAATTCAAACGGGCCGCTGGGCGCTTGTATTAGCTCTATGTCTTCGCATAGCTGATTTATTGTTAGCTCTACTTCGTTGCTGTTGTCGTCGTTAACGTCGGCGCTAAATTCAATGTCGGTGCTGTCGTATCGCCCGCCGTTGTTTTGCAACCAAAATGACGCAAAGGCACAAATAAGTGCTGCGGGTGCTGCGCATGGGTTTATGCTGATCACCCCTGAGTAATAAAACCTTGCGGCCAATAGGCCGTTGCCGTTAATGGTTTTACTGCTTGGCTCTATGCGGCCGCCTTCTATCCAGCTGTCGAACTGGGTGCTTAGCGCTAGGTTGCGGCCTTGGTATTCTGCGGTTGCTAAATGCTGCTTAAGCTTTGCTATTTTGCTTTGGCTCATAGTAGCTCTACCGTTAAATTTGGGCTTAGGCCTTGCAGCTGGCGCATGGCGTTTATACTTTCTCTTAACCAATGTTCGTGGTTGTCTATTGCCGCTTGGCTTTGTGCTGTTGCGCTGTCGCGGTGCGTGCTGCCTAGCTTTGATACCAGCAAACTGGCTTTTGCTTTGCTGTAAACTGCGCGCTTATAAAACAGGCCTTGCGCGGCGCTTAACGTTTGGCCATTAGTAAGCTGTGTATTTGCTAGCTCTTGGTTAATTTCGGCTTGTGCGTAAAGCAGCTTTTCTAGCAGTACGTCGCTTTTGCTGGCGTACTCTTGGGCTATTGCGTAGTGCTCAATAAAATGGGCGGTGCTTAGCGCTGGGTAATAGCCGCTGGCTTCAATGATCACATTGACGCTTTGTAAATCTGCTTGTGGCATACCGCTTAAGTTCATATTGCACCTGTAAAATACACACATTAAATTGGGTGCGGGCGCCACTTAGTCACGCGCGTTAAGCAAGTAATGCTAACGTTGTGCTAAGTTGCCCGCTGGCGTTGGAGCTAGTTAGCGGTTTGCTGCTCTGGCTCCGCTGGTTTAATCATTTTTTGCAATTCTTTTAGCAGGGTTTTAACGCCTGCTTTGTCGTTAATGGATTGGGCCATTTCTGCAAAGTAAAGTGCGTTGCCTAGGTTGAGCTGTGCTTTATTTACTTTTGCAGCTATTGCGTAAAGCTTGCCGCCCACTACTTCTAACCCTGCCCAGTCTTGGTTTTTAACTACGTAAATTAAGCGGTGCAGGATAAAGCCGATGTCGTACAGGCCTTGCTGCTTTGATTCTGTTAGGTAGTAATTTGCGTCGTCGTAGAGTTGGTCGATAACGAACGCAGGCCAATGCTTGGTATTAAACACGGTTGGCAGTGGTTGCTTTTGCTCAATGAGTAATGGCAATAGCTCTAACACTGCATCCCAGCGTTTTAAATCAACTAGCCAAATAAACACCCATGCCAATACTTTGTTGTGGTGGTTTTGTCCGCTTAGGCGGTAACGGTTGATGTAGCCTAGGTAGTCGTTGCGCTGTAGCGCTTCTGATTTGTAGCTGGCTTTGTCGCTAATGTCGGTAAATGTTTTTAGTTGAGCTAAGTCGGACTCGATAGCCGCTGCAAAAAACGGGTACTCGTTTTGCTCGGTGTTGTTTGCTGGCGCGTTGGCTTGAGTGGCTGTTGCCGCTGCCGTTGGCGCTTGCTTTTCATTGCTAGTTGGTACACTGCTTACTGCTTTGGCTAATGATTTTTTGACTAAGCTCATTTAAAAACACTCTTTAATTTGGTTAAAAAAAGCCGACTCAGAAACTGGAGTAAACAGGTCGGCTAATTGGGAATTTTACGAGCTACTTATACCCAGGCGTCGCCTGCCGCATTTGGTAGCTTGATGTTTGCTGACTCGAAGTACATTGCTTTTTCAAGGTCTTCGACGTAGTAGCAATCGTTGCGTGATAGGTAGTCTTCAACACGTTTCTTTTTGGCGTTGTCTTCTACGTGGGTGCGGGTTGACCCTGCTTGCACGTAGTGGCTTAGGTTTTCAAAGCTGGTAATTAAAATGCCGCGCTCTGGAAAGAACGGAATTTTATAGCTAGCTAGGCCGCCGTAAGTGTCGATAACTTGCTGCAATTCGATTTTAGTTTTTTCACTTGGCGTGTGTGCTTGTTTGGCGTACAGCTTGTTTTTGTCATTCGCTAATAGCTCGTCGCCAATGATGGCCACCATGTTTACACGCTTATGTACTGGAATACCTTGGAGTGCGTCGTGCACCGCTTGATCTAGGTTTTCGTAATCGCCACCGGCACCAATACGGATTTCGCCAAGTGTTGCACCTTCGGTAATTACTCGCTCTGGCGCATCGCGGCGTAACAGTTGTAACCAACCAATGTTTACGTCTTGCAGCATGGTGTTTGTTGCAATGTCGGTTGTGTTTGCAGCTGATGTACCATTAAAGCCAATTTTAATAATGTCGAGTGCAATTGCTTGGCGAACATGATTACGGTAACGCTGATGAAAATCAGTGAATTTTGACCATTGGTCCATTTTGTTCCATGTGATGTGAATGTCACATTCTACCGGGTAACAACGGTATTCGCGCTTTGTTAGTGCTGATACGTCGCGTGTTTGGCGCTCTTTGGTGTTGTCGGTTTCTACACCGGCGCGGCCTGTTACGCCACCGTCTACACTCATGATCACTGATTGGCCTACAATGTCGTCTACCAGTGCGGTGTTGATCATCTGTAAAAATTCAGCTGATTCATAGGTTGCATCGTATAAGCGCTGTTCAGTTGTTGGCTCTACGTTAAATTGCTCGCTCATTGATGCAACACCGTAGTTGCTTGCCATGCCTGCGAGTACTGCTACAAATAACTGTTTAGTTTTGGTTTTCATGTGCTTTCCTGCGTTTTACTAAGTTAAGTTAGGGTGAAGACAATTACAGACAGTTGCTGTATTTGCCGTCGTCGCCTTCGGGTTCGTCGTCGGCGTTGGTTGTGTCACCCGCAGGTGCTTTTAATGCTTTGGCAAACTTGTCGTTTAGTTCGTCCAGTGCTGTTTTTGTGCTTGATAGCTCTTCTTTAAGCTTTGTAAGCTCGGCTGATTCTTCAACTGGCGGGGCTGTTTCTTCTTCGTCGTCAACTTTTGTTGTTGAAAACGCATCAAGCTTTGCGGTTAGGCCGTCTAGCTTTTGGCCAAACTCTTCAAGCGGTGTGCCGAGTGCATCTTTTAATGCTGTGGCTAATTCTTCTGGTTTCATGTCGGGTTCTTCCTTTGCGAATAGTCGTTTGAAAAAGGGTTTTTTAGGTGTGTCGATAGGCTCACATGACCCTAAGTCAACGGTTAATAAAGAGACTTCCGTGTCGTCTGCTTTGCTCTTACTACTGAAATGGATGCGGTCGGTGTAGCAGCTTGCTGGGTAGTCGGTAACTGCTAGGCCGGTTAGGTAGGTTTTGCCAGTGCCCATGAAGTCGCGGCTAATTTCGATGCTAAAATATACAGCTTGGTCGGCTTTGTTTAATGCTACAAACCCTTGGTTGGGTGCGAGCACGGCGTATAGGCACACTACACCTTCTTCGTTTTCGTAGGCTTGTACGCTTTCTACATCACCCAACATGCCGGGTATATCAACATTGTGTAGGTTTTTAGCGGCCCAGCCTGACCAGTTAAATTCGTGATCAAGGTTTATGCGTGCGCCATATTTACGCGGGTTGTAGGTTTCTACTATGTCGGCTACGTCTTGCTCGGTGATTTCGCGGCCGTCGACGGTCATGCCAACGGCGGCAATAGAAAGTGGTTTTGTGCGTAGTTGACCTGGCATATAAACAAACCTTTTAAATGTTTTTTAATTAAGCTTAATGCTTTAAAGTAATTGCAGTTTGCACCCTCCTTTTGCACCTTTCCAACGGTTTAACTTTTTGAAATTCCTATATTTAACTTTTAGGAATGGATAGGTTTTTAACAAACAGATTACGCCCTTTATTACTAATACACTGCCGCCATGGATTAATTAATGTGGCGCAATATGAAGGCTAACTACGGACCAGACGTACGCAAAAAAGCACAAGACTTGTATGTTGTTGAGGGCTATACCTACGAGGAAATAGCCGAGCTTGACGATATGCCAAGTGCGCGTAGCGTTCGCCGTTGGGCTGAGGCTGAGAACTGGGCAGACATGTGCCCAACATATAATGCCGAAATGGCGTTTAGCCGCCGCATTAATTTGTTAGCCGATAAAGACAATAAAACCGATGCCGACTACAAAGAGTTAGATTTTTGCACCCGCCAGTTATGCGCACTTAATAAAAGTAAACTTGCCCCTGCCCCTAAACAACGCGCTAGTAACGATGATGCGGGGAGCAGTAATGGCAGTGGCAGTAATAAAAAGTCGAAGAAGAAAAAGAAAAACGATTGCTCTGGCATTACCGTTGATATGCTCAACGAGCTTAAAGACAAACTGCTTTACCCACACCAAAAACATTGGTTTGAAAACCAAGACTACCGCGCGCGCTTTATTTTAAAGCCCCGACAAATTGGGGCTACTTTTTACTTTGCGTTTGAAGCGTTTTACGATGCGGTTATTAATGGCCGCAATAAAATATTTATATCGGCAAGCCGTGACCAAGCCGAGGTATTTAAAGCCAATATTGTGGCGCTGTGCCGTGAGCATTTTAATATTGAATTAACCGGCTCGCCCATGGTGCTTAATTTAGCCGGCGGTAAAACGGTTAAGCTTATATTTAAAAGTACCAATGCGCGTACGGCTCAGTCGGAGTCGGGCGACTTATATATAGATGAAGTGTTTTGGATACCGAACTATAAAACGTTGCGCGGTTTGGCGCAGGCCATGGCAACGCATAAGCATTTGCGTATTACCTACTTTAGTACGCCAAGTGTTACCAGCCATGAAGCCTACGACCACTGGAATGGTAAATGGTACAGAAAAACCAAAGCCTGTAACGACCCTGAATTTGCCATTGATGTTAGCCATAAAAACTTAAAGCATGGCTTGCTGTGTGACGATGGTATTTGGCGACAAATGCTCACCGTGCACGATGTGGTTAAAAGTGGCTTTGACCGTATTGATATTGAAGTACTTGAAAACGAATACAGCACCGATGAGTTTAATAACTTGTTTATGTGTAAGTTTATTGATGATGCCCACAGTGCGTTTAACCTTAAGCAAATTATGGCCTGTGTTGGCGACTCAACTAAATGGGATGACTTTGATTTAGAGTGCGAACGCCCGTTTGCACTCAAACCTGTGGTAATTGGTTTTGACCCTGCCCGCTTTGGTGATAAAGCAAGCGTTGCTGTGTTAAGTGCACCAATGAAGCCTGGTGAAAAATTCCGTTTACTTGAAGCAGTTGATTTAAGCGGTAATGACTTTGAAGCCATGGCCAGCGAGATAAAACTACTCACCGAAAAATACAACGTGCAACACATTGGTGTTGATACCACCGGCATTGGTTATGGTGTATGGGAGATGATCACTAAATTTTACCCTAACGCCGAGCCAATACATTACAACCCAATTATTAAAAACCAACTGGTTATTAAGGCGATTAACGTAATTAAAAACCGCCGTTTTGAGTTTGACCAGGACGCAGTAAATATTGCCAGCTCGTTTATAAATATTCGCCGTAAAGTGGTTGGCGACCAAATTACCTATGCCACAAACCGCACCGCTACCACAGGCCATGCCGATATTGCGTGGGCAATTATGCACGCTATGAAATTTGAACCACTGGACGGCAATGCCCACAGCCGCCAAACCTCTGTAGGAATTGCAGCTTAATGAAACCACGATTACAAGTAAGTAACGGCCATGCGCCTAACTATAACCAACGAACAGCGGTTACCGATTCGTTTAGCTTTGGCGATCCTGAGCCGTGTTTAGATAACCGGCTAACCGATTACATTGGGGTGTTTAGCGATAGCAACGGCATTTATGCACCGCCAATAAGTTTACAAGGTTTGGTAAAGCTGCTGCGCGTTAATGCCCAGCACGGGCCCATTCTCTACTTTAAGCGCAACATGATTTTAAAATGGTATAAGCCCAACCCGCTTTTAAGCCATCAGGCCTTAAGTAAATTTGCCTTTGATTTACTGTGGAGCGGTAACGCTTATTTGCAGATTATTAAAAACTCGTTTGGGCAGGTTATTAAACTGCGCCATTTGCCTGCGCTCACTATGCGCTATACCGATACGCGTGGGGTATATGCGCAATTAAGTAACCGCAGCCATGAGCCTATTTACTTTAATGCGGGCGAAATTATACATGTAAAAGAGTACGACCCCGGCCAAGGCATTTACGGTATACCGCAATATTATGGCGGTATTCAGTCGGCATTATTAAATGAAGATGCGACTTTATTTCGCCGCCGGTATTACAAAAACGGTGCGCACATGGGCTTTATATTTTCAATGGCTGATCCTAATTTAAGCGCTGAAGATGAAACGGCATTAAAAGATGCTATACGCGATAGCAAAGGCGTGGGTAACTTTAGAAGTTTGTTTTTTAATTTTCGTAGCAATAAGGCCGATGCTGAAAAAGCGATAAACATTACACCGGTTGGCGATATATCAACTAAAGATGAGTTTGAGCGGATTAAAAAAATTACGCTTAACGATATGCTAAGTATGCACCGCGCGCAAGAAGCGCTAAGCGGCCAGTCGTCTGGTGATAAAAACGGCTTTGGCGACTTAGATAAAATTACCCGTGCCTATTACAACAATGAAGTTGTGCCAATGCAGCAAGATGTTTTAGGTATTAATAATTACTTGCCTGCAGCGCAGCGCATTGAATTTAAAGAGCCTGAATATTCAGACCTTAACCCAACACCCAAGGAAGACGCATGAGCTGGATAGATATAGTTGAATTTATTAAACAGTGGGGGCAGTTGCTTATGTTGAGCTTTTTAGCGGCGGCTATACAAATGTATTTAAGCCGTAAAGTGTTTACGTTTTTTCATTATTTTATGAGTGTGTTAATTGCTGTTTTTGCCGCGTACTTGGCGGCTATGTTTTGCGAGTGGCGGCAATTTGATGAAAGCTTAAAAACGGGTGTTATTGGTGTAACTGCGTATGCGGCCCCACACATTTTAGAGGGATTCGACACGCTAATAAAAGCAATTAGCAAAGACCCAAAAGCGTTTATTAAATTAATTAGGGGTGGCAAATAATGGGATGGTTTAAAACATTGGTTTCATTCATCACTGACCCAATAGCCGATTTAACCGGCGGCTATGTTGAGCGTAAACGCATAGCGGCAGAAATGGCTGCAGACGTAGCGCGTGCTGAAAACAACTTTAAAATTGCGCAGTTTGAAGCCAAAGCAAGGCGCTGCATGCAAGCCGAGCAAAACGATGCTGATTATGACTTGCTTGTGCTGAAGAACCGCGACAAAACCTTAATGGATGAATTGATCATTCTATTCTTTTTGGGTTTGTTCATCTGCCATTTTATACCGGCCATGCAACCTTACATGCATAAAGGTTGGCAATCTATGGGTTATCAAGGCGCGCCCTGGTACTTTGAATTTGTGATTGTAGGGATTGCGGTTTCGACGCTTGGATTAATGCGATTGTTTAGAGCATTTTGGGGAAGTAAAGGCGGCAATAAAAAAAGCGCTAGTGACTAGCTAGCGCTTTTGCCAATCTATTTCTTTTATTTTCTCGACCACTTCGGCTTTAGCATTTAGCTGATTAAGTGCGCGTGAAAAGTTAGGCGCAGGAACTCCGTTTAATAGCGCCGCTGACTTTTTATCAATGCCGCGAACTAGGTAATCGCTGAGCGCAGTTTTAATATCTTCACTGCTAATTTTACACAGCGATAAAAGCAAGTTTAATCGCTCTGGTGTTTGCGTGCCTTTAAATAAATAGATCATAAATAGTTATCGGTTAACTGATAATAATTTAATAATATTTCAATATTAAATAAATAGCCACCCATTTGATCTTTTCATTGTCACTTTGTGTCTAACATTGTCACTTTTTTGTCATTGCGATCCTTTTAAACTTTCTTTTAGATCCTTTTATTATAAGGCTTAGCCAAAAAGTGCTTGTCACTGGGGTTGTCAATTTGACGCATTTTTTGCACGAAAGCGGAAGGCGAGGAGGAGTGAATTTTTTAGCTTTTTGATTCTCAGCTAATAGTTAAATGGTTATTTGTCACGCAACAAACTGCTGTATATAATAACAGTGTATTTTATTAACGATGGGTGGTTATTATGGCGCGGGTTACTTGTCCAAATTGCGAAGCTAAAGCAACAATTACATCACGCGAAAAGCAAAGCGCCCATGTTGTTAATTTATATTGCTCGTGTACTAATACAAAACAATGCGGGGCCACGTTCCGTATTACCCAATCGTTTGATCACTTCTTAAATCCTCCTGTAAAAAGCACGCAACAATTAGCCGCAGCGCTTATTAAAAGCCTACCTCGCGAACAACAATTGGAATTAGTTGGCCTTTAGCTTTTACTTTATTTCACGCATTAAAAAGCCCGTATTAAACGGGCTTTTTTGTGGGTGCTGTTTTTATTTTTTACTGGCGCTGCCTGCCATATTGTTGTTGTGGCGCTGGTTGCTGTGGTGCGTATTGTTGCGGCGGTGGCTGCTGTTCGTACTGCCCTTGGTATTGCTGCGGTGCGTAGCCTTGGCTTTGGTCTTGGTTTTGTTGGTTTTCGCTATCCCAAAAAATATACAGCTTTAACGGGCCTTGGTGGTTTATTGGCATGGTGTCGAGCTCTATCTCTACGCTTTCGCTGCCTCCTTGGTTGTTGCTCGGCCATTTAGTGGCGCGGCCTAATGTGGCGTAGCGGTTTTTGGTGGTGTTGCCTTGCTGGTATTTTTCAGCAATACAGGCTACACGGCCTTTGTCGAGTGGTTTATTTTGTTGGTGCATGGTGCGTTTCCTTTTTGGTTAATGTTGTATTTAATGTTTTGGTTTTAACAACTGAGTGAAATACCCAGTTGCGGCGCTTAACGGTTGGTTTCATGGTTCACCATAATTCGCTTAATTCTTTTTCTAACTGCTTTTGTGCTAAGCGATCTTCTAATAGCTCGCGGGTTGATTTGCTGCGCTGCTGGTATTGCGGGCGCGGCTCTTGGTTTTCGTGGTGCGGCATTTTAGCCGGTGCACTTACTGTTTTTGGTGAAACAATTCGCGCTTTTTTAGTACTTGGCTTTGCTGTTGTTTTTATTTGCCCGGTGCGAAATTTATATTCTTTTCGCTCGCAACCGCAGCCCTGGACATGACCTAAATTATCTTTACGAACTACGCGAGTGGTACCACAAACGCATTTACACATAAAATGCTGCACACCTCGGTTGCGGCGGTCTTCGTTTAATACTGTCCAATTGTTGAAAACGTCACCCGCTTTTACCTTACCTGTGGCCATGCTCGTTCTCCTGAAATTTAACCTCTAGCTCTTTTAATAATTTTTTAAGCTCTTTATCAAGTGTTAGCATTTGTCGTGGGTGCAAACATTCATCGCACACAAATTTTACATCTTTGAACTTGAACTCACTCCCATATAAAACGCCAATTTCTTTTTTAAGCGCGTTAAAAATTGCAGTACCACAGTAAATTTTATTTTTATGTGTATCGTCTTGCTTGGCCTTAAGCATGGCTATCACTCCCAACCAATAAACGTGGGCGCTTAAATAGCAGTGCTGTGTTTTGTAATTTATTTAGTGGCATAGTTCTGCCATCAATGGAGATTAATTTAACCTTTCTATTTGGTAGCTCTGTTTCTATTGTTTTATACCTTGCACCAGACCTAATATTAAACAGCCACCCACTTGCACGTTTTGCAGATTCTTTAAACTCTTGCCCTAATTCCAGTGCTGTATAAAAACGCCCTGTTTGTAGCATTTTTTCGGCTGCTTGATGTGTGTTCATAGTGACTCCTGTTGTTTTGGTTGTGGTCTGTTAGTTACTGCAAATACGTCGGCGTTAGGTTCTTGCTGATAGCCGGTACAAATTTCGGTAGCAAATACGCTGTTATTGGTTTTTCCGCACTGGCCATATTGGGTTTTAGACTTAGGCCTATCGAATTTAGTAATAAACGGGCTGTGCTGATCCTCTGCATAGCCCTTTGGGCAAAACGCCAGGCAACTAATACATGCCTTTGGCATGAGTATTTTTGAAATTTGAATCGTCATATTTGCTCCTACGCCATTAAATCCAGTGACCACCAATCGTTGTCACTGATTGCTGATGCACTGCCTTGTTTAACTAAATTAACTAGGTCCCAATCGCCAATAGTGACTAGGCCGTTTTGTGTGTGGGTATTACTTGGTGATTTACGCCCGTCTAGCTGTGCGTATTTATAAGCAAGCTCTACAAATTCGCGGGCTTGTTGCCAGTGGTCGTCGGTTATGTGCCAGCTCGCTGATTTTTGCGCGAGTGTTTGCGCTCGGTATTCAATAGCGAGTTGCTTGTTGTGCTTAAGCTGGTCGTTTTCGCTTAATGTTTGCAACTGGCCGTTGCGTATTTGGTAAATTTGGCCATTGCGGGCGATCCTTTTCCCGCTATTTAGATCCTTTATTACTTCGTCAACGTCATTTTTTGAAGTGCCCATCATATCGAGTAACAACTCAGCGCTAGAGCCTGCGGCGATAGGCGTACAGTTATTACCACTAGTCCAAGATAGGTCGGCTACGCCGACGTTGGTGTTATCCTTAGCTGCGAGTTTTTCGGCTGTGCCTTTGAGCTGTCTGGTCCATTCGATAAGGCGCGTTTTTAAGCTGGTATCGGTAATTACGTTATGCACGTTTTCAAGCGTGCGCTTGAGCACTGCCTTGTAATCGGTATTAGTAAGCACGCCCTTAATACGCCGCACTACTTCGGCGTAGTCGTTACCTTGCGGTGTAATTTCGTACATTGATTTAAAATTAGCGGCGCGGCCAATACACATGCCGCCCTGTAATTTTACGTAGTCTTTCCAGTTTGCCGCGTCAGCCGCGTGACGAACTGGCTCTATTACCTCGTCATTAACAGCGGTGCGCATACGGCGCAACTCTCGGTAAACGGTAACGCTTGGCGAACCCTGAAATTGAAACTGGCGAATATTCCACGTACTAGCCCAGGCTAAAACGGGATTAGCTTGCTCTTGCAGGTTTTCGCCTGTTTCGGCGTCTTCGTGGTCGTTTAATTGATAGCCATCAATGTTTTTACTGATGTATTTAGCAATGTAGCTGGCTGCACTGCCCTTGCTTTTATCCATTTTGATGGCGTCAAATCGTGGGCTAAATGTGCGATAAAACTTACTGGGCGCTTTGGCTTTTTTGCCTTGGCTTTTTTTAAGGCCCCACTCGCGGCGCTTTTGCTTGTAAGTTTTAAACAGCTCACTTTTTTTAGTGCCTGCGCGATAGCTCACGCACTTTTCAACGGTTTTAACGTGTACGCCATGGGTGTTTATATCTACCCATTCGGTAACCGCTTTGGTACGAGTTTGCACAGGGCCGTAATAGTCGTATAGCTCTGTTTTATCTTCTTGAATAAAGTACCAGCGCAAAATGGCATTAACTTCTTGCACTTTGTTTTTAGGCATAAACAGCATCATGTGCCAGTGCGGGCAACCGTCGGCATGGGGTTCTACCACGCGCACCCCAAAATACTTAAGGCCACGGCGGTTTAATTTAGAACGCGCACGCGCCCATGTTTGGGTTAAATAGTTTTGCGCGTCTTTTGGGGTTTCGCCGCTCCATTTGCTTGAATTAGCATGAAAACGCGACGGGCACGTAATAGTGTAAAACACGCCTACATAGCCCATTTCGTCGGCCAGCTCTTCGGTTTCGCGTATACGTAGCATTAACTCGTTACGGCGGTTGGCGGGGTTTGCCATGCCGCTTTTTACCGCGTCAATTAAACTTATTACGTCGCCGTCGCTGCTTTGTAGCTCCATCATTTCTAAAAATTGACGGCCACTGGCTTGGGCAAAGTTAAACTCGCGCTGCGCCTGCTTTGACGAATACGGGCTAACACCACGGCGTTTAAACTTTTTGCTTTTTTTGTCGTGGTATAGGTCTTTGCCCACTTGGCCTGTGGCAATTTCTAGCAGCTCTAAAAATTGGCGGCGCAGCGTTTTTAATTGGCGCGCCCACCACTTGTCGCACTGCATTTTAAGTAGCGCAATTTCGTAGCATTCGGCGGGTAAGTTTTCATCGCGCATGGCGTAAAATGGCACGTTAGCGCCCACACCTTTAGCATGAGTGGCCACCGCATCGTAGGTAAGCGATACTATTTTTTCGTAATCTAGCTGCTGGTTTTCTTCGCTTACATCAAGCGCAATTTGCACGCACTCCATAGCAAGGGTGCCAGCATGTTTTTTGGTTTTTTCAATACTGCTTAAAATATGCCATGGCAATGGCATATTTTGAGTAATACTAAACAGCACACCAAAGCGGGGCTTTAAGCGCGCAACGGTACGGCGCAGCCATGTGTTAGCACGGTATTCGCCGCCTGCTTTTTTTTGGTTATAGCGGTCAATGTATTTACGCGCCATGCGACTTTGTAATGGCACCGGCACAGCCTGCAGGCCGCGTGCTAAAAAGTTACGATTATCAATATCGCTAATAGACGTAATTAAGCCCTCGGCTACGCTAGATAGTCTAAGGGCTTTCAGGTCAATTGGTTGCGGGTTAGCCACAGCGTTACAGCTCTATTTCCATTGGCTCGCCACCAATTTGTACGGCATTTAATGCAATGCTCATTTGGCTGTAAACTTGCTCAAAATTAACGTCGTCGTCAGCAATCAGTTTTACGATTGGTAGTAAGTCGGTTAGCGTGTCTTCGCACTGTATTAGCATGTGTACGGTGCTACGTTTGTTTAAAAGGCGGATAGTAAAATTGGCTTGCTCAATTGCGTGTAAAACAATATTGAGTATTAACTGGTTTTTAGAGTGATCTTGGTCTTTGATAGGGTTCATTTTTAGTATTCCTTTGGGTGTTTTTTTAGGGCGTTAAATTACAAAAAGCTCGGGCGCTAGCGAGTAGCCTTTGCAAAATACAAAGTGAGCGTATTCGGTTGAGTCGGTTTTACTTGGTTTTGCGGGGTCAAAGCCTGGGCGCTTACTGTGAACATAAACGGCCGCAAGCGGTAAGCTTTGCCACATGGGTTTGCGCTTTTGGCTACCCAACCAATTAAGGCGTTGCAGCATAATCACTAAACCGCCCTCTTTAACCATTTCAAGTGCGTGCTCGGTAAACGCTTGCGCTTGGTTAAATGGCGGGTTTGTGATGATCATGTCGTATTTGCGTGATTCATAAATAGGCACGTTTAAAAAGTTAACGCCTGTTAAATTAGCGCGTGAGTCTTCACGTATATCCCAGCTTTCAACTGTAAAACCCTCTTGCTCTAATACTGTTGGGTAGCTCATTGGGTATTGCTCACAGCCGCCAGCGCTTGGGTCGAGTACTCTTGGGTTTTCATCTGGTGAACAAACCAAAATGTTATTTTCAGCAAACGCTGCTAAAAAGTCTTCTATTAGCCAATGCGGTGTTACGTAGTAATCATCTGCATTGCGCGCCGTTCCGCGATTAGTTGAGCTCATGCTTGCGCCTTTGTAATAGTTAAATGTGAATAGTTAGTGCTGGCTTCAACGCGAGGGGCGTTTTGTAAAAACTTAGCGGGGGCCATGGCGTTAGCATCGGTAAATGCTTTTACTAATTGCTCCATTTGCAAAATAGCCTTGTGAATTTTTAAGCGAGTATCTGCATCAAAATTAGCAAAGCCGCTTTCTAAATGGTGGCGCTTTAGGCCTGCTGCAAAACACACTAATGTGCGCTCTTGCTCGCTTAGCACTTTGGTATACACATATTCTGGCGTGTGGCGCTCACTGCCTAAAAGCGCTTTTATTTCGGCAAGGCCTTTTGGTATGTGGCGCCCCTCAACAGCTTTAAGTGGTGCGGGTTGTGTGTGGTTTTTAGCTAATGCGTTTGCCATGGTTATGCCCCTTTTGCTGCGTTTAAATAGTTGGCTGCTTGTGTTTTTAACCAGTACACCGCTTTTTGTATTGTTTGGTACTCGTCGCCATTACAAAAAACGGGTAATGCAAAGTCACCAACGCGCGCTTGTAGTGCTTTACCGCTTGCGGTTGCACTAATTTTGCAGCTCAATAAATAGCGGCATTGCTCTGCTAAGGTTTTAAAACTGCTTAACGTTTCTCTGCTAAATGCTTGATATGTATTCATGGCTTGCCCCTAGTTTGCTTGTTGTTTTCCGTAAAATTCGTGGAATTTCTCAGCGCCTAGGCGCATCCATTCTTCTATGTCTTCTTCAACCCATACCACACGGCCGCTTGATGCCTTGTGCGATTTAGGAAACTGGCCGCGCTCTATTAAGCGGTAAATTGTTGAGCGGTGAATACCGCATTTTTCAGCCACATCGGCTGGGCGTAAGTAGCGGTCGTTAATGGTGATAACTTCGCCGCGTAAATTGCGGCGGTAGTGATCGGCTATATTTGATTGACTCATGCTGCATCGTCCTTGTTTGTTTTTTGGTGATCGGCGAGTAAATCGTTTACCGATACTTCACCGTTGGTTAGTTCAGAAATACGCGGGATGTATTTCGCTGGGGCTTGGCCGTGGCGGTTAATCCAGTAAAAAACCGCTGTTTGGGTAGTCCCTAAATATTTTGCTAATTTTGTTTGCCCACCAATTAGGCAAACTGCTTTTTCAATGGCAGACATAAAAAACCTCTTAAAATATAACTTTTACTTATCCTATGATCCAATAATGTTATTGTCAACTCAATTTAAAACATTATGTTATTAAAATATAAGTTTTGCTTATTTGACTGAGATAACATAAAGCTGTGATAATCTTCCGAACATAATCACTTAAAGTTATAAAAATAAATAAAGGGAATTTATATGGATATCGCAGATAGAGTTAAAAAACGTCGTAAAGAGCTAGGACTTACTCAATACGAACTCGCTGATTTAGTGGGGATTGCTCAAACAGCAATACAGAGACTAGAAAAAGGTGGAACTAAAAACCCGCGTAATATTGAAGCTTTAGCCCGTGCATTGCAGTGCACTCCCGAGTATTTACGCTTTGGAATTAGTGACAACATAAATAGCAACGTTGCACCGGGCCCAACACTTAAAGCGGCTGTGCCGTTAATTAGCTGGGTGCAAGCAGGTGCGTGGTCTGAGATTAGTGAAATTAAAGCGTATGATGCAGAGCGTTACTTATGCCCCGTAAATTGCAGCGACCTAACCTTTGCGTTAAAAGTGCAAGGTGTGAGTATGGAACCGAAGTTTTATGACGGTGATTTAATATTTGTAGATCCTGAAGCTGAGTGCATCCACGGTTCTTACGTAGTAGCCCGCCTAGACGATAATAACGAAGCGACCTTTAAGCAGCTAATTATTGAAAGCGGCCAAAAGTTTTTAAAAGCCGCCAACCCCAACTGGCCTGAGCAACTAATACCAATTAATGGCAACTGCACATTAGTGGGTAAAGTGGTGTTTGCGGGTAAGTCGTTTTAATTAACTAAACACCAGGCACAAAAAAGCCCGCGTTTGCGGGCTATTTTTTAAATGCTTTTTACTCTTACTTTATTACTACTCTCTACCTCATCCTCACTAATCTTTTTTAACGTTCCTGTGTAAGGCGTTTTAGTTTCGCTAATTGCTATGCCAAGTTTTTTAGCAATAACAGCTGTCATTTTAGCTTCATCTTCTAGGTTCAAGTACCCTTTACTGCCTCGGTATTGCCCCTTTAACTTTTCCCACTCCCTGAGCACATCTATTTGCAAGGCCGTAACTTGCGCATCTGAAACCTCTATTTTAAACTTTTCTCCTGTACAGTCTTCACCGCTAACCCCACAGCCGTCTGGTGCATAGTCAGCCATTGCTAATACGTTGCCTTGCTGATAGCTAAAATCAGCTACCTCAAGTGTTGCATCCGTAAAGTCTGCGTTTGTTCTTTTTTGCAGATCAATTGCAGCTTGCTTTACTACTGCCGCGCGTTCTAATTTTGTTTTTGCCTCTGGCGCATGAACAAACACACCAAACCTATCGCGTCCATTGAAGCTGTAATCTCGCTCACCTATTATTGTATAGTTAATAGTTTTTACTTTTGCCTGCTGTGCATTTTGCTGTGTTGGTGGTGGCGTAGCGAATGCCGCTGCAATAAATAATAATACAACGCTTGCTATTACTGCCCTACCTTGCGTTAGCTCTACTTTGCCTTTTGCTGCTGCGTTTATTTTGTTTAGCAATGGTGGCAAACATATTGCTGAAGCCAGTAATAAAATTAACCCTGTAACACTATCGCCTGTGCTTAAACTTGCTATGCCACTTATTAAAAAACTTATTCCAAAAAACCAACTCAATACTTTTAATATCATGCCTTATCCTTATATTTTCCGTAATGTTTGTAAGTGCATACATTAATTTATAGCGCACTTTTTAACAAGGCGAACCAAAATCGAACACGATAAATATTAAAAAAGTATTAGAATAATATTAGAAAAATACTTATTTTCGAATATTGACAGTGTATATAACTAAATGTTCTATGTAGCGCTAGGCTGCTACTTACAACGGTTTGAGACTGCATGAGACAAATACGGATAATCCCTTACTTGTCTATGACTTTGGCGTCAGTTATATTTATTTACACGGTAAACATTAAAACAAAGAAACATTTGTATATTTTATCGTGTGCAGGCTAACCCCCTGCTCCAGCAACGTGATGGTCAAAGGTGATTCATGAATAACTTTAACGAAGAAGATTGGGCTTTATTAAGCTGAACTCGATTATATATTTTAAAAAGAGCCTATTGGCTCTTTTTTTGTTTAAGGGAATGTTGTGAAAGTTAGAAAAGTACATATAGAGTTGTTAGTTCTTTACTTTTTAACAGTTATACTGACAGGAGTTTTATTAATAAAAAGTGCAAGTCCCGGTTATCTTGCCGCAATTGCTATTTTGTTTTCAGCATTTTTAGCTATATCAGGTGCTGTTATTTCAATTTACTTTCAGCGAAGAACAGCACGCGAAAAAAACACGCTAGATTTTCAAAAAGAGCTACAAGAAAACGACGGTTACCATGAAAATATTCTCCTTATTAACCGTCTAATGGCAAATAATAAAGAAGATTACATACTTGGTAAAACTCCGACCATGGATGTTATAAGAGCGCTTGCATCACCTGAGCTTGTTAGGTCTGATGAAGCTGCGGCTTTGAGAGATATATTAAACAAATGGGAACAAGCAGCAAATGCAATCAGACATGGTTTATTAGATGAAAACTATTTATATAGCTCGCATAAAAGTTCTGTATTGTTCATGGGTGTAAACTTTAGAAGCTATATAAAAGAAAGGCAGAAATCTAACGAATCTTTGTATGTTAACTTTACTTGGCTAGTTTTAAAGTGGACGATAAAACGAGATAGCTTTGAAGAAAAAGAAACTAGAATACAAATAAAGAAAATATTCAAACAACTAAATAACGTAAAGCATGGAAAGATAAAACCAAACCAAAAGTAACCCGCCTTAGCGGGTTATTTAACAAGTTTGAATAAGGGCCGCTCTTGTGCGGGTGGTATGTTAGTTGGCTTTTTAAGTGCTTGGTTTCTAAATATGGTGGCGCGTTTATGTGCCACGTTCATTGATTCTATTTTATCCCAGTTATCTGGCTGTTTTATTGTGGCGCCTAAATCCATAACTATTGAGTAGGCTACACCGTAATCGTCTTGGTGGGCTGATGTTCCCTCTGGCATATAGTGTTTTATTTTATGTTTAAGCATGGTTTCTATGCCTGTTGTGTTTTGGCCGCGCACTATTGCTACTCCGGTTATACATAACGCCATTGTTAAACATTACTATGAGTAACGGCATTTAAATTCCCTCTTTGGTTAGTAGGCCAGTAAACTTTTTAACTGGGTATATAGCAACAACACCTAGCGATAATATATTTAGTGCAACAACGCTAAAACTATAAGCGGGTGACAGCATGCTGTTATCTAGCAGGCCGCGCATTATAAATTGTATTAGCTGCACAACTGCTTGAGCTAGTGCAAGGTATAAGCAAAAACGCGCTGTTGTTGAGAACGTGCAACCCCTAATGCTATGCATGAAAAATAACGCAACAACAAATGCCATTGAGCAACTAAACATGGTGAAGTAAAAAAACTGTCTAAGTGCTAGCTTGCTCATTTCTATTGTTATTATGTATTGAGCTAAGTTTGAACTTACAAAGTGAAATACCATTACTGTAAGTGCAGCAATAAAGCATGAATGCATTGTGTGATCGTCAATTGATTTTAAATTACTTTTACCACCAAAAAATAACGCTAAGCGGTGTTGTTGGCCAGTCAATTAGATTGCATAGAACTACAAATTTACTTAACAGCGTTTAATATAAAACACTCCCACGTATTAATGCATAGTGTTTTTTCTTTCATGTAGTCATACCTGTCATAATGCACGCTCGATACGTCAAACTTGTTGTGTTGCTGGAGTATGTCACGGTTTATTTTATCTATGCCTGCTTTACCCATAAGTGTTTTACATGTTCGGCGTAGGTCGCGGGGATTAAAGTTTGGCACTTTGTTTTTTTCACACCATCGTAGTATTGCCATTCTTAATGTTGATACGTGTGCGGTTGCTGTTGGGTTGTCGCGATGCGGGAACATTTGCCCTACTTTGCCGCTTTGCTGCATTAAATTTTGAATGATGGGGATTGCGGTTTCACATAATGGCACTATGTGATCACCCCGCTGTTGTACTTTGATACGATTTGCGGGGATGGTGAAAGTTTTGCTCTTTAAGTCAAAGTCACTTACGTAAGAGCCATAAACTTCGTTTACACGTTGGCCACCTAACAACAATGCCAGCTTTATATATTGGTGGGTGTAATAAGGTAGGTCGTCGGCGTTCCACACTTTTTTTAGTTCGGCTTCATTTAACCAGCGTTCACCTTTGTTTTTTGGCGTTTCAAAATTAATGTCTCTGATGAAGTTTGTTTTTATGTCGTATAGGTTTGGCTTTTTGTATTGCTCTGGTGAGTTATCAAAATCTATAGCAAATTTTAATATGCTCATTAGTACACTGCGAACCAGTCGCGCTTGTTCTTTAGCGCCACGGTTATAAACACGGTAAATAATGTCACGGGCCATGTCGATTGTGAACTCGTCGGGCATTAATTCGGGTTTTATAAACGGGGTAATGTTTCTTTTTATTAGTTTTTCAGTTCGGTCTATTGTTGACTCTGCCCAGCGTGTACTTATAAATACATTAAAGTCAGCGAGCATTTGTAACATGGTACTTTTTGCTGATGATTCAAACTCTGCTTTTTGAGTTTCTAACTGGTGTTCTTGCGGGTCGATATTGTCACTTAATAAGACTGCTATTTTAGCATGTTTACTACGCGCTTTTTTAAGATCAACGGTTGGGTAATTACCAAGGCCAATTACTTTGCGCTTGCCATTTATGTGATACTGAACCCGAAACGTTTTAGCACCAGATTCGCTAACTCTAATTTGTAAGCGCCCTTCCCCATAGTTACCTGATTCGGTTAATACATAGCGTTTTTCTTTGGCCTTAAGCGCCTTAATTGATTTGTCTGTAAAGTTCATATATTGCCATTTAAAACTGTGACCACCACATGGGTCACAGTTTTGGTCACAGATTAGTATGCGATAACAATAACAGAAAGAGACAAAATGAAAAGCTTTAGACTATTAAAAACGAGGGTTTGAAGCGGGTTGCGACAAGCTAATACTGGATGAAATCTAAAAAACCGACATGCCAAGTAATTCACACATAAAATAAATAAACCTTTAAAAAGCTAAACATAGAATATCGTTCTATTTTTAATAAGCGTACACTGATTAACATAAGTATATTTACTTAATTAAACTTATATTACTACTAGATTAATTGATTTTTTAACGCTTATATTTTTTATGATAAGCCAAAATAAACGATTACAGCCAAACTGTTCGTATAACATACAACACATTGTAATAATCGTACCGATAACTACACTTTAATCTAAGTAATGTACTTGAAACTTAGCGTTACTAGCGCTACTCTAAACGAGGTGGTCTGACCTCTATTAAGGAATTAGCAATGACACTCATATTTACACTCGGTTTAATCGCACTGCTCAGCATTGCGCTTTACCACAGAGCGAGTTGGAACACAGCACTTGGTGTTTCTGCTGCAACATTATTAATTGGTACCTTTGCCGGTGCTTTTGGTTTAATTAGCTGGGTGATCTTTTTAATCATCGCAGTGCCTCTTTCTGTTACTGGTATTCGCCAGCAATACATTATCAAACCTATTTTCACTATCTTTAAAAAAGTAACACCAAGCATGTCTGACACCGAAAAGTCAGCAATCGATGCGGGTACTACGTGGTGGGAAGCGGATTTATTTTGTGGTAATCCAGATTGGAAAAAGCTTCACCAATACCCGGTTCCAAAACTCACTATTGAAGAGCAGGCATTTATCGACGGCCCTGTTGAAGTAGTGTGTAGCATGCTGGACGATTGGGAAGCAACGCATGAGCTTACCGATCTACCTCAGGATGTATGGCAATATCTAAAAGATAATAAATTCTTTGCCATGATCATTAAAAAGGAATATGGCGGCTTAGAATTCTCTGCATTTGCACAATCGTGTGTACTGCAAAAGCTAACGAGTAAATCAACATTGCTTTCGTCAATTGTTGGTGTACCTAACTCGTTAGGTCCGGGTGAGTTATTACAGCACTATGGTACTGAAGATCAAAAAAATCATTACTTACCGCGTTTAGCAAGCGGTCAAGAAATTCCATGTTTTGCACTTACCTCGCCAGAGGCGGGTTCTGATGCAAGCTCAATTCCAGACTACGGTGTAGTTTGTAAAGGGCAATGGAATGGCGAAGAAGTAGTGGGTGTAAGCCTTACATGGAACAAACGTTACATTACGCTTGCGCCTGTAGCTACGGTTCTTGGCCTAGCATTTAAATTACAAGATCCAGATGGATTATTAAGCGATGTTAAAGAGCCTGGCATTACCTGTGCGCTTATTCCAACAGATACCCCAGGGGTAGAAATTGGTCGTCGTCACTTCCCGCTTAATGTGCCGTTCCAAAATGGCCCTACTCGCGGTAAAGATATTTTCGTTCCACTTGATTACATTATTGGCGGCCCAGAAATGGCTGGTCAAGGCTGGCGTATGCTAGTTGAATGTTTATCGGTTGGTCGTGCAATTACATTGCCATCAAATTCAGCCGGTGGCATTAAAATGATTGCAGTAGCAACAGGTGCTTATAGCCGTATTCGTCGTCAATTCCGCTTACCTATTGGTAAAATGGAAGGGGTTGAAGAATCAATGGCTAAACTTGCTGGTTATGCTTACAGCTCAGACGCTGCTGTTAGTATGTCAACAGGTGCGGTTGATTTAGGCGAGAAGCCATCCGTTGTGTCGGCGATTATTAAGTACCACCTTACCGAGCAAATGCGCGATTCAACCATTCATGCAATGGACGTGCTAGGCGGTAAAGGGATCATGCTTGGGCCAAATAACTATTTGGGTCGTGGCTATCAAGGTGCACCTATTGCCATTACCGTTGAAGGTGCAAACATCTTGACCCGTAATATGATTATTTATGGTCAAGGTGCAATTCGCTGTCATCCATTTGTACTTACCGAGCTAGGTGCGTGTGAAATTGAAGACCGCGAAGAAGCGCTTAACGTATTTGATAAAGCGCTAATGGGCCACATTGGCTTTACCATGTCTAACTTAGTACGTACTAAATGGCTTGCCCTTACTGGCGCTCGTTTTACTAGCGTGCCATACAAAGACGAAACGGCAGAGTTTTACCGTATTGCGTCTCGCTTTAGTGCCTCTTTAGCACTTATGTCAGACATTAGCATGGCCGTATTTGGTGGTTCACTTAAACGTAAAGAACGTATCTCAGCACGTTTAGGCGACTTATTAAGTTACCTTTACTTAGTGTCTGCAACCCTAAAACGTTACAACGACGAAGGCCGTAAGAAAGAAGATTTTGCACTAGTTCAATGGAGCTGTCAGGATCATCTTTACCACTGCCAACGTGCACTTGCTGATTTAATTAATAACATGCCGTCGGCTCCACTACGTGGTGTTTTAAAAGTATTGTTATTCCCGTTTGGTCGTCCGGTTCGTAAACCTACCGACAAACTTGAGCACAAACTAGCGCAGTTATTGCAAGTTCCTAGCGAAACACGTAATCGTTTAGCAAGCTATGTATACCTTACAAACGAACCGCTTAACCTTGTGGGCCGTCAAGAGCAAACGCTTAAAGACGTTCTAGAAGTAGAGCCATTGTTTGAGCGTGTATGTAAAGAAAAAGGCGTAAAACTACCATTCTTCCAGCTTGATAAAGTGGCGCAAATGGGCTTAGAAGCAGGCATTTTAAGCCAAGCAGAAGCCGATAAGCTCGCTGCAGTTGAGAAAGCACGTCTAGATGTGATTAACGTTGATGACTTTGACCCTGCAGATTTACTTGCCGGCAAAGCAGCGCGTAATAGCAAAGCTAAAGCTAAAAAGGCAGATGCTGCTTAACTTTACTAATAAAAGCTAAGCAACACACCTGTTATAACCATCCAAACCAGCGCATAATGTGCTGGTTTTTTTTGCGCTAAGGCCTGTTGTAGTAAACACCAAACAACCCCTATTACTAGCAATAAGCAATTTGCTTGCTTAAATAAAACCACAAAACCAACCAGTGCGAGTAATAATACAATTAAGCTAGGAATAAATAAGCTAACAAAGAATGCTGTTTGCTTATTCTGCATGTTAAAAAACACACTGTACTGCTGATATAGGTGACGACAATCAAATTGTAGTGAGCTACTAAATAACACCACAAAGGCAAGTGACAAAATACTGAATATAGCAGCTAAATCAGCGCGCTCTTGTAACAACACCTTGGATGCCATAAATACACATAGTAATAAAGCTCCTCGCCATATCAAAGCCCAGCTATTATGCATAAAAAATAACAGCCAAAAGCCTGTAAGTGAATTCAACTTTAGCTTAGCTGTAGCATTAAAAGGGACCATCAAGGTACTTAGCGCAAACAGCAGAACAAAGCCGCTATGATAAAGCAATAGACTGACATCAAGCGGTAACGTTGCCCAAATTGCGGATAACAAAAAGCCATAAACCAGCGCTATTGGCTTGTATAAACATAAAATGCCGAGCACAAATTGCAATAGTAAAAACAACCAGAAATGCGGCACTCTAAGCCACTGACTTACACTAAGATCAATCGCGATAATGAGGCTCGCAATCAACCAGCCATTGCTTAAAAGTAAAAGCTTTATATCCATAAAACCAAGCCAATACCGCTTCACCAATGTTTGTTGAAAGGCACGTTGAGCGGTGTTTTTTATAGCAGATTTCATTGCGCTCAACATGACACTTTGCAACAGCAAATACAGCCAAGCCATCTGTGCACCATACTGCGGTGCATCGCTGCTATCGATAATTTTTCCCAGCCCTAAAAACAACAGTAAAATCATACCAAGCATGGCAGAGCCAAGTACCACTAGAAATAACAAGCCAAAGTTTTTAAGTTGCAACAATAATTGCGTGAGTTCAGTTTTGTAAGCCTGATAACGATAATCCATAAAGGAGCGATATTGCCCGATTGATTGTTTTAAATTTGCAATCATAACGGTATACACTCAAAGCCACGCTCAATAAATGGCGCTGGTTCATGGCAAGTGATGACTATTTGCCCATTTGGCTTATCTATTAGATATTCATCAAGCAGCACTAATAAATACTGAATACTGGCTTGATCAAGTGCTGCGCTGGGTTCGTCTAGAAGTAAATAAGGTGCATCACGCATAAGCGCTAAAATTAACTGGCATTTCTTTTGATTACCTGACGACAGCGCATCAAAACGAGTATTTAAAAATTCATTGAAATTAAACCCATCTATTATTGTCGTTGGCCAATCACAACCCAGCGTATTCACGGACAAGTTAATAATTTGCTTTGCCGTAAGAAAGTCAGGTAAAGCAATACAGTCTGAGGCTATAGCAACTTGTTTATGCGGTTCGGTTAATGCTTTTTTAGAAAATAAAATCTGCCCACTTTGGCGCGTTTCGAGCTCTGCCAACATCATCAACAACGTTGTTTTACCTTGGCCATTAGGCGCTTCAATGCATATTTTAGGTGCACAAAACTGCACACTATAGCCACTGTACAATACGTTTTCAGCAAACTGTTTATGTAACCCAATGACTTCTATCATAAATACTCCCTGATTTTGAAAGTGAATTATAACTGGTTTTCTATTTTCGTGGGCTACATGGTTTGTAACACTTTATTGCAGTTCGAATAGGCTAATTACTTGCGTTTAAAAAACGTTCGGTTAACACTAAAAGTCTATAATTATAATCCAAGGAATGTATCTATGAAAAAAGCCCTCAAATTTGCTTGTATTACCTGTGCAGTATCAATTGCATTAACAGGTTGCAGTCAATCTAATAATTCAGCCTCTACCCCTGTGGCAACTGAGCAAAAACAACAAGTAAAAACCTATAACGCTAAAACCTTTTTTGATACAACATCTATCATGGGCAGTAGCTTTTCCCCGACTGGCGATAAAGTTCTAGTTAGTAGCGATGAAAGCGGTATCTACAGCTTGTATGAAGTTGACATAAAAACAGGTAGCAAAACGCGCCTAACCAATTTTGAAGACAGCACCTACCCTATTAGCTATTTCCCAAATGATGAGCGTGTACTATTTACCAAGGACTCAGGCGGTAATGAGCGCTACCATGTTTATGTGCTTGAAGTTGATGGTTCAATCAAAGATTTAACTCCAGGGGAAGAAACCCGCGCGAGTTTTGCAGGCTTTACTAAAGATGGCAGTCAGTTTTTTATTACCAGTAATCAACGCGATGCCAAGTTTATGGACTTGTATCGTGTAGATAGCAAAACCTATAAAGTCACGCCCGTTTATCAAAACACACAAGGACTAGATGTGGGCGCAATTAGCCCCGATGGACGCTACATTGCACTGTCTAAAAATAATACCAATAAAGACAGCGATACGTTTATTCTTGATACCTATAAGAAAACCCTCAAGCCGCAATTAATTTCAAAACACGATACACCAGCACAATATACGCCTGAGACCTTCTCTGTAGACAGCAAATATTTATACTACTCAACAGACGCTAAAGGAGAGTTTTCAGAGGTGTGGCAATATGAGCTCGCCACAGGCAAGCACAGCCCAGCATTAAAAGATGATTGGGACGTTAGCTTTATTTACTTTTCTAAATCTGGGCGTTACCAAGTAAGCGGTGTAAATGCTGATGCCAGCACAAAGGTCACAGTAAAAGACACGCAAACAGCGGATGAAATTGCCATGCCTAAATTACCTGCGGGAAATCTACGTGGTGTGAATTTCTCAAGCGATGAGAAAACCATGGCGTTTTATTTAAATTCAGATACCTCACCAAGCAACTTATTTGTTTGGCAAGTTGGCAGTAATGAAGCCAAGCAACTTACCAACACATTAAGTGAAGATATAGATCAAAACGACTTAGTAGAGAGCACCATTGTGCGCTTTAAAAGTTTTGATGATTTAGAAATACCGGGCGTATTATACAAACCAAAACAAGCCAGCAGCACCAATAAAGTACCTGCACTTATTTGGGTGCATGGCGGCCCAGGTGGGCAAAGCCGAACTGGTTATAGCGCAATGCAGCAACATTTAGTTAATCATGGCTATGCTATTTTTGCCGTCAATAACCGCGGTAGCTCAGGCTATGGTAAAACATTTTTCCATTTAGACGATAAAAAACATGGCACCGATGATCTACAAGATATT
>Ga0310122_10000035_pt1 | contig 98059 bp, 73 predicted proteins | sample CB6_Bottom_1051__FD_203503 | JGI IMG/M metagenome (GOLD analysis project Ga0310122, IMG submission 203503) | Marine microbial communities from Western Arctic Ocean, Canada - CB6_Bottom_1051 | ecosystem: Environmental > Aquatic > Marine > Oceanic | place: Canada: Western Arctic Ocean | collected... | reverse complement strand
AACGATGAAAAATGAATGCTCCAGACGAACTAAAGGCGTACTTGAAGTACGCCTCACTCTCGTTACTCAATCGTGAGTTCGCGAATCAGGAAGCCTTAAATATCGACCTGAACAATTAACGAGAAACTAAAACTTTATATCTGAATCCATCCAAATTGTGTGTAAAACCTCACGTCTCCTTGCGGTTTGTTATGTTGCTTTACGATTTAACTATGGTTCATTTTTAGGGATATTCAAGGTGCCATCTGAGAATCGATCAAAATTGTGACGGGGATTCCACTATTGCCCATAGATTCCATTTATGTAACACGTACATTCCATAAATGAAATTCAACTTTTCATCTTTGCTGCTATAGGATATGCAGAGGACGCGTATAATTTATGACAACCCCGCCTTAACCCATTCAGGAGCCTTATCTCAATGACCAGAAGAGAGAAAATTAAGCAATCCTTATTAGCCAAAATGCCAAGGGATGCTATTAATCAATTTCTCTCAAGAGATAAGACACCCGCTTCCGTTCTCTTTCTTTCTTGTATTGTAGGTGTACTTGCTGGCGTAGTGGGTACCTATTTCGAAGTCGCGGTTCATTTCATCACAGAAACTCGTACCGATTGGCTTAAAGATGAAATCGGTAGCTATTTACCCCTTTGGCTCGCCGCTTTCCTTATTAGTGCTGCATTTGCCTTTATTGGTTACTTCCTCGTTCACCGCTTTGCTCCAGAGGCTGCAGGCTCAGGCATCCCCGAAATTGAAGGTGCGATGGACGGTATGCGCCCTGTTCGATGGTGGAGAGTATTGCCAGTAAAATTTTTTGGCGGTATGGGCGCATTAGGCTCTGGTATGGTTTTAGGTCGAGAAGGACCAACCGTTCAAATGGGCGGCAGTATTGGTCGCATGGTCACCGATATCTTTCGAGTCAAAGACGACGACACTCGCCACTCACTATTAGCTTCGGGTGCCGCAGGTGGTTTAGCCGCCGCATTCAACGCACCACTGGCTGGCATCATGTTTGTAGTCGAGGAGATGAGACCACAGTTTCGCTATTCACTCATATCAATTAAAGCCGTCATCATCTCCGCGGTTTCAGCCAACATCGTTTTTCGATCAATCAACGGGCAGTCTGCCGTTATCACAATGCCTCAATACCAACCGCCTGAACTGGATGCTCTGTGGTTATTCTTGTTGTTAGGCGTGTTGTTCGGCCTGTTTGGTGTGATTTTCAATAAGCTGATTACACTTTCGCAAGACCTGTTTGTGGCAATACACAAGAATGACCGTAAACGCTACTTAATGACAGGTTCCCTGCTGGGCGGTTGCTTTGGCTTATTGCTGCTCTATATACCGGAGTTGACTGGCGGTGGTATTGGTATCATCCCGAACATCACTAATGGCAACTACAGCGCAAACGTGCTGCTGTTAATCTTCTTAGGGCGCGTGCTCACTACCCTGCTTTGTTTCGGCTCTGGTGCACCGGGTGGTATCTTTGCACCAATGCTTGCTCTAGGAACGCTCTTTGGTTACGCGTTTGGGCTTATCGCGGCGGCATTCTTCCCTGAACTGAATATAGAGCCCGGTATGTTTGCGATTGCCGGCATGGGCGCCTTATTTGCCGCCACCGTGCGAGCGCCTATCACTGGTATTCTGTTGGTTATTGAAATGACCAATAACTACTACCTGATCCTGCCGTTGATCATCACCTGCTTAGGTGCGGTAATCATTGCTCAAATGTTAGGTGGGCAGCCAATTTACAGTCAGCTGCTTAACCGTACGCTGAAAAACGAGAAGCTAAGACAACAAGACCTCCCTCAGCAAGAGGAAGTACGTTAACGACATTGAGAACGGTAGTTCAAATGTGGGACTTAAACGTAACTCGTTAAGTTCCACTAATACAGTCAAGTTCCACTGATACATGAGCAAACCAAGCTTAGTATTTATAAATCAATCAAAAAATAAAGCACACTTTCCTCGTGCTTAATGTCCCGATTTCGTATCAAAGTCAAAAAAGCAAACGTTAAACTTGCTATCATCCACTCAAAATTATTTGAGTGTCCTTAACATCTATTGAGGACACAGCTGAGCGCTCACTCTAGAGCAAAAATTCTATAATTGACTCATATTATATAAACAGCTCACATTCTATATAACTCATATTCTATAAATAACTAGTTGGAGAAAGGCGTTGAACTGGAGAAGGTTAACCCAAGTAAAAAATGTGCCGCCATCTCAGGCGTCTTTGGCACTTGGTGTTATTGGACTAGGACAAGCTTGGGCATTATATCTGCCTGGGGTTGGTGAGATCATTCGCCCTTACCTTGCTGCATTTGGCGCACTGTTATTGCTACCCGTTTTACTTCGCTATATCACCAGCTTTAATACTTTCATCAATGACATTCGTCATCCGCTTAGTGGAAGCTTGATGGCACCAATGAGCATGGCGTTATTGATTCTATGCGACTACTTAGCCGAAATCTCTCCAGTCATTGCTTACCCTGTCTGGTTCTGTGCGTTATTATTGCATTTTACCATGATGGTGTTGTTCTTTAGTTTCCAGATCATCAACTTCAAAATGTCGAACATTGTACCGAGTTGGTTTCTGTATCCGGTGGGGTTAATCAGCAGTTCCTTAGCAGGTTCACAATTTGGGCACACCGTTTTTTCAGAAACACTTGCGGCCACTTGTATCGGTATCTATTTCCTAATGCTGCCAGTGGTGTTGTACCGCTTGGTATTCGAAGGAAACCTGCCACGCCGAGCAAGACCAACCTTAGCCATCATGGCAGCACCTGTGAACCTGTCTTTAGCGGCTTACTTGGTTAACTTCGACAACCCAGACCCGATTCTAACAGGCGCATTGGCTGGCATTGCCATCACCATGACTCTGTTAATTTACTTGTGTTACATCCGCCTAATGCGTCTGAAATTCCAACCTTCGATTGCTGCCGTCACTTTCCCTTCCGTGATTAGCGCTATTGCCATGCATCGTCTAACTACGTTTTTCGGCGCGAAATACCCGCAATGGTATTGGCTGCACAAGTTTGGTTTCTTCGAGTTAACCATCGCAACCATCCTAGTGATTTGGGTTGCAGGTGGATACGTGAAAATGTACTGGCCTGAGTTTTTTGATACTGACTACATGTCTAAAAAGGTCAAACGTTCTTAGACCGAAGCTAGAAGAGCTTAGTTTGCTCGATCGAATTCTCCAATATTCGATATGTCAGACAGGAGAACCAAACAAAAAAAGGCCTCACAATGTGAGGCCTTTGAATAGGCAAGGTGTTAATAGTTCAGGCGAGTGTTAATAGAACTAGTGAGAGCTATTAGAAATTAGCGTGAGGGCCAAATACTTCGTAGTGTACGCGTGAGCGATCTACTTTAAGTGCGTCTAACTGCTCTACGATGTTCTTCATGAAACCAACAGGGCCACAGATATAGAAATCGCTCTCTTCAAAGCCTTTAGTATCAGAGATAGACGCTAGATCCATTTGACCTTGATGTGTGTTCTCACATGCAGACTCGTCTTTGTTCATGTACCACGTTTTCGCTTCCCAACCTTTGTCGGCAACAATGTCTTTAACACGAGTCGTGAAAGAGTGTTGGCCTACGTTTTCACAAGCGTGAAGGTAAAGAACCGGTTCGTTTTTCTGCTCGTTGTTCAAGAACTCAAGCATAGACTGCATTGGCGTTACACCCACACCTGCAGAGATGAGCGTTACTGGCTTGCTGCGCTCTTGATACATAAAGTCACCTGCTGGTGCGTATAGGCTAACTTCATCGCCGATAGCAACGGTATCGTGCATGTGGTTAGAAACAACACCTTGCGTTTCTTGACCTTGGCCTTCACGCTTCACAGAGATACGGTAGTATTTTCCGTTCGGCTTGTCTGACAGTGAATACTGACGAATTTCGCTGTATTGTGCGCCTTCAGGTTTCACTTCAATGCCGATGTATTGTCCTGGTGTGTAATCCAAAACCTCACCGCCATCTTTTGGCTGTAAGATGAAGCTTGTTACGAGTGCTGACTCTTCGATCTTGTCTGCGATTACAAACGCACGTGCTGCTTCCCAGCCACCCACAGCTTGCTTGCGCTGTAGATAAAGTTCAGCTTCACGGTCTATGAATACCTGCGCTAAGAATAGGTAAGCGGCAGTCCATGCTTCTTCTACTTCTGGAGTAAATGCCTCAGTAGCTAATTCACGTAATGTTTCAATCAGGTGCAAACCAACAATTTGGTAGTGCTCTGGTTGAATGTTAAAGCTTGTGTGTTTCTGTGCAATACGTTCAACCGCGGTGGTTAACGCTGCTAGGTTTTCAATGTTTTTAGCATAAGCCGCGATAGCTTCAAACAGTGCCACACCTTGGCGACCTGTTCTTTGGTGAGTCATATTGAAGATATCTTTCAATTCAGGGTTATTCGTGAACATACGTTGATAGAAGTGTTGAGTTAAAGCAGGGCCTGCGCTTTCTAAAAGAGGAATCGTCGATTTGATGATGTTGATATGTAGATTGTTTAGCATTGATTTACTCCGAACACTTAGTCTTTTGACCACTTGAGTCAAATTGACTAGTTTTATTTAAAGATGACTTTATACCAATTCATTCTCAATGAGCTCTCTGGCTGCATTTTTTATGAGAATCACGTGGACTGATAAATGGGCATTAATTGATTCAAATCAACTATAGGTCAGTTATTCAGTCATATAGACAACACGTAATGGACACATTGCACAAACGGTGCCAACATGCGAAAGCTTGCTGTGTCTGGCATCCTTTCAAAAATCCACTTCAAACTTTAGTCAAAAAGACCTTTTTTTTGTGTCATAAAGACTCTACCATGTATGAAAATACAAACAGTATGAGCCCTTTATGCAAGATATCTCAGCATCCACTCTCATGGAAATGACCATTGGTTTGGCCAGCGGTGTGAACGATCAAGACCGTTTTAATCGCCTAATCGATGCCATTCGTAAAACCATAACGTGTGATTGCGTCGCGCTTTTAAGCCTTCAAGGCGACACGCTAGTACCCATCGCAATGCAAGGGCTCAGTCGAGATACATTCGGTCGCCGCTTTATCATTTCGGAACACCCTCGCTTTGATGAGATTTGCGCATCACGTTCTCCTGTTCGTTTTGATGCTGATAGCTCATTGCCTGATCCTTTCGATGGCTTACTGATCGACCACGACGGCGATTTACCAATGCATGCCTGCATGGGTTTGCCTCTGCTGTTTGGTGACAAATTGTTAGGAGTGCTAACCCTAGACAGCCTAAAACCTGATGTCTTTGCGAATATTCCAGCTCGTAACCTAGAAGTTCTCGCTGCTATTGCGGCTTCAACCATGCAGATGGCGATGACTTTCTCGCAACTTGAGCATCAAGCAAAACAGTCAAAGCAATTACTGGAAGAGTTGAACGTAGAAGCGTGGGAACGTGACGGCGGCGAGTTGATTGGTAACAGTGACACCATGGTCGCGCTTAAGAACGACATCGCGGTTGTAGCACCGTCTGAGTTTAATATTCTGATTCATGGTGATACTGGTGTTGGTAAAGAGCTCGTTGCTCGCACCCTGCACCACCAATCGCAACGTAAGCGTAATCCGCTGGTCTACGTGAACTGTGCTGCTATTCCTGAGAACTTGGTTGAGAGTGAACTATTTGGTCACGTTCGTGGCGCATTTACTGGCGCAGACAAAAACCGCTTAGGTAAGTTTGCTCTAGCCGACGGCGGCACACTGTTCTTAGATGAAATTGGTGAATTGCCTTTGGCAGCACAAAGTAAGTTACTACGTGCGCTGCAAAACAACGAAATCCAACCGGTAGGCCAAGACAACATCCAAACCATTGATGTTCGTGTTCTGGCTGCAACCAACCGAGACTTAAAACAAGAAGTTGAAGACGGTCGATTCAGAGCCGACTTGTATCACCGACTTAGTGTATACCCTATCGCGGTACCTGCATTGAAAGAGCGTGGCGACGACATCAGCTTATTAGCTGGTTTCTTCCTAGAACAAGCGCGCCGTAAGCTTGGTATCAACCAAGTTAAGTTCCGTTCTGATGTTCTGGTATTCCTAAACCGTTACGGTTGGCCAGGTAACGTTCGTGAGCTTGAACACGTTATCAGCCGTTCAGCACTGAAAGCATTGGCTCGCAGCACTAACAAAAACCTCGTGACAATCACTAAAGAAGATTGTGGTCCACTCGACCAAGATCAACCGATTGCGACGACACAGGTAAAAAACACACCATTATCGACACCAACGATCGACCTATCCGCTGGTTTACGTGGCGCGACGGACGATTTTCAACGCAGCATCATTACTGAAGTATTGGAAGATGCCAACTTTAACTGGGCGCAAGCAGGACGAGTTCTGAAAACAGACCGAGCAAATCTGACTCGACTGTCTAAGCGTTTAGGACTAAATGTGGCTAAGTCTCACACGATCGAACGGACAAAATAGATATTAGCGGTTTGTTGCGAGCATCTAGCAAAACTTGTGTATATAATGCTGCAAATTGTAACGCTAATTTTAAATATGTAGAGAGAGTTATGAAGTTTATCCGTTGGTTCTTAGGTCGTGTCATCTTGTTATTGAATTTTGTATTCAGCCCACGTGGTGTGAAACGTTCTCAAGAAGAGCAAAGCAAAGTGAATGAGCAGGCAAAAACGCACACGTTGTACCAATTCGAAGCATGTCCATTTTGTGTAAAAGTGCGACGCTCGATGAAACGTCAGTCTGTTCAGTTTGAACTTCGTGATGCAAAAAACAACGAACAACACCGTGCAGAACTTGAAGCTGGCGGCGGTCGTGTGAAAGTGCCTTGTCTACGTATCGAGAAAGACGGTAAAACTGAGTGGATGTACGAATCTTCGGATATCGTGACTTACTTAGAAAAGCAGTTCGCATAAGCTAACCTGCGAAACGAAAGTCAGATACAAAAAATCCCTCAAATATGAGGGATTTTTTATGTCTGTTATTTGGATCTCGTCGCTTTCAATTTAGGGAAGAAAGCTCAAATGACTACTTCGACACAATCAGCATCAATTCTACACGGCGATTACACGCCTTGCCTTGCGGCGACGCGTTAGTACAAGCCGGAACGTATTCGCCAAAGCCGCGAGTGTAAATAGCACGACTCGAAACATAGTTACTTTCCAAGCGCGCTTTCACTTCTTTTGCACGTAGCTCAGAAAGCGGATCATTAACACGATCACTGCCCGTATTATCAGTATGGCCCTCAATCACCACATCAATGTCTTGGCGTTGAGAAAGGTAACTGCCTAAAGTATCCAGCCATTGATTGTAGGCAGGCTCAGGGAATGCCGAACCCGTTTTAAAGTTCACGTGCTGTTCCAGCTTTACCATCACATGGTTGCCCGGCAGTACTTCAAAATCGATACGGTTTTGTCGTAAAAAAACTTCCAGTGGGTCATTAGTCGAGACACCACGTCCATAGTTGGTTGTGATGGTTTTTTGTTGATGAGTGCTGTTCTGGACTGAGTAACTGCGATTGCTCGCTACAGATGTCGTTTGAACCACACCCCATTCGGGATGCATAAGGTCGTAATCGGTTTGCGGCGCAGTTTCTAGCAGATCGTCACCTAACATACCCGTTGGTAACGTCGTTTCACACCCTGCCAAAGCTATGCTTAACATTATCGCTAAATATCTCATTACTTCACCAACCACTCATGCAGATAAACCATTTACTAATGTCTATATCGGCACCGACGGAAAAACTTTAGATAAAAACTTTATACGAAAAGAAAGCACATCCAAAAAAAGTGCTTTTGATCACAGTTAACCGTCAACTAGCCTGTCATCACCCGCTAGTTCGAACTGTTTGCATTTATTTACCTTATAATTGTTTTCCAATTCGTACTAAATAGTTAGAATCTCACGACTTCTCAACGCTAGAGCAAACATTATGTTTAAACCATTTACTAAATTCATCACAGCACTCGCTGCCGTACTTATTATTGCGGGTTGTAGTGAAACAGACGAGCCACAGAAAGGCGTTCAATACGAAGCACTTCCTACTGCTCTAACTGAATTTAACCTGTCTCCGATCACTGAAATCTTCTCTCTAAACTGTGGTCACTGTCGTCAAATGGAAAGTGCAATTCCAGAGATTGAGTCGCTAACAGACCAAACTATTGGCAAGATGCACGTAACGTTCAATGAAAGTGCTCAAATCAGCGCAATGATCTACTACACAGCGGTGATGCAACTTGACGCGACACCTGACCACGCGTTCATGGACGACCTATTTGGTGCCGTTCAAATGGGTGCAGATGCAACGCCAGAACAGCGTCAACAAGCACTAGAGACAGCGTTCACTTCTCGTGGTTTGGTTAGCCCATACCAACTGAACAAAGAACAGCAAGTTGCTCTATTTGACTACGTTAAGAAAGCAGAAGAGATCTCGGTAAAAGGTCAAATCAACTCAGTACCAACATTTATTATCAACGGTAAATACCAAGTACTCACAGCAGGTCACCAAGACGTTGCTGGCATCGCAAAAACGATCAACTACCTTTTGACTCAACCCTAATCACGGCTTTAGCCCATTGATTAACACACTCTGTATTAACTGCGAAATTCTGCGTTAACTATCAAATGCAGCATTAACTATGAAATTCAGCATTAACTATAAATAGGTTTTACTATGTCTAAATTTATCATCCCGGTCATTGTCTTTATTTTGGCTGGCTTCATGATCTACCGCACTTGGATGAATCATAAATCTGGCGAAGAAAATATCGAGCAAGGCCAACTGTTCCTTGTCGAAAACGGCGCTAAAGAAGGGGTTGTTACGACTGAAAGCGGTCTTCAATACCTAGTGCTTGAAGAAGGCACTGGTACAGAGCACCCAACTAAGAACAGCAAAGTAACGGTTCATTACCACGGTACACTTATCGACGGCACTGTTTTCGACAGCTCTGTTGAGCGCGGCGAGCCAATCTCATTTGCTCTTAAGCAAGTAATCAAAGGCTGGCAAGAAGGTTTGACTTACATGGTTGAAGGCCAAAAAGTTCGCCTGTTTATCCCGAGCCAATTGGCTTACGGTAAAGGCGGTTCAGGCCCTATCCCACCGTCATCAACTCTGATTTTTGATGTTGAGTTAATCTCTATCAAATAATCGAAGAGACTGATATAAGCCCCAACATACGAGCTATGTTGGGGCTTTTTTATATGTGAACGTTTGAATAGTTGAAGCCACTTTTGCAACGACTGAATATACCCTCAAAAACCGATCACTAGACGACTGGTCTAATTTGATTTATAGTACTGCCCATGAACGAAAAAACGAATGACACACGCCTGCATGTTTTAGATGTTGGCTACCAATTAATAGTGAACAACGGCTTTAACGGCGTTGGCTTATCGCAATTGCTTAAAGAAGCGGACGTGCCGAAAGGGTCGTTTTACCACTACTTTAAATCGAAAGAGCAATTTGGCGAGGCTCTGATCCAACACTATTTTGAGACCTACATCAGCAGGGTTGAAACTATTTTGGTTCATGGTGAAGGCGACCATTACCAGAGAATTATCAGTTATTTCACTCGATGGTCACAGATTGAAAACGGTACCTGTAACGCTCATAAATGCTTAGTAGTTAAGCTCAGCGCTGAAGTTTCTGATCTTTCTGATCCTATGCGTCAAGCCTTACTAAAAGGGGCTGAAAAAGTGACCTCTACGATACAACACTGTGTTGCTGGTGGTATTGAAGATGGCTCCATTAAAGTTGAAGACAGCCAAGAAACCGCTCAAAATCTATATTCTATGTGGTTGGGCGCAAGTTTGTTGAGCAAACTAAGCCAGAGCTCAAGCAGCTTAGAATCAGCTTTAAACCTAACCCAACAGATTTTAAAAGGTAAAAACTAACCACGTACTGTGTTTAGTCTTTATTAACGACAGATAACCCGCCCTCTTATCAATTTGATGACGGCGGGATTTTTAGATAACAAGACTAGACGACTGGTCTAATTCCAAATGAACATAATATAAAATTAAGGATATCCAATGACTCAACAAGACAATCGCCGCATCGTATTGGCTTCTCGCCCAATTGGCGCACCGACTCAAGATAACTTCCGTTTAGAGTCAGTAGCCGCACCAACAATTAAAGACGGCGAGATGTTACTTCGCTCAGTTTATCTTTCTCTCGACCCATACATGCGTGGTCGTATGAGCGATGCTAAATCTTACGCAGACCCAGTTGCGATCGATGAAGTGATGGTTGGCGCAACCGTATGTCAGGTTGAAGAGTCAAACCACGCTGATTACGAAGTTGGCGAATGGGTACTGGCTTACACAGGTTGGCAAGATCTTGGTGTGTCTAACGGTGAAGGCCTAATCAAACTAGGTAAAGAGCCAACACACCCTTCTTACGCTCTGGGCATCATGGGTATGCCTGGCTTTACGGCTTACATGGGTTTGCTTGATATCGGCCAACCTAAACAAGGCGACACTCTAGTCGTTGCGGCGGCAACAGGTGCAGTAGGCGCAACCGTTGGACAAATCGGCAAACTAAAAGGCTGTCGTGTTATCGGCGTTGCTGGTGGTCAAGAGAAGTGTCAGTACGCGAAAGATGTGCTTGGCTTTGACGAATGTATCGACCACAAAGCTGACGACTTCGCGGAGCAACTGGCTAAAGCATGTGACAACGGCATCGACGTTTATTTTGAAAACGTTGGCGGCAAGGTTTTCGATGCCGTAATGCCATTACTTAACACCGGTGCTCGTATTCCTGTATGTGGCCTTATCTCTCAATACAATGCGACATCACTGCCTGAAGGCCCGGATCGCATGTCTAGCCTGATGGGTACGCTGCTGGTCAAGCGTATTAAGATGCAAGGCTTCATTATCTTTGATGACTACGCGCACCGTTATAACGAGTTTGCTGTTCAAATGACCGAATGGTTGTCTCAAGGCAAGATGCACTATCGTGAGCACCTAATTGAAGGTCTAGACGAGGCGCCACAAGCATTCATGGGTCTATTAGAAGGCCAAAACTTCGGTAAGCTTGTTATCAAAACAAACGAAGCTAAATAAATTCAAAACTGAACCCGTTAGTTAACTAGGTAGAATCATGATTACTTTGCATCACCTGAATAAATCACGCTCAAAGCGCATCATCTGGCTGTTGGAAGAGCTTGGGGTAGATTACCAGATCAAACCATACCAAAGAGACAGTGTCACTTTTCTTGCGCCACCAGAGCTTAAGTCCGTTCACCCATTGGGTAAATCTCCTGTCATTGAAGACGATGGCATCGTGATCACTGAATCTGGCGCTATCACGGAATACCTAATCGACAAATACGGTCAGGGCAAGTTCGCACCAACACGCGGCACAGCTGACTACGTAGAATATTCACAGTGGCTACATTTTGCTGAGAGTTCAGGTATTTTGCCGATGCTGCTTAAAATCTTTGTGATGAAAGACGGTTGCGAGACTAATTTCCTTGGTGGCTACGCTGACGATGAAAACCAAAAGATCTTAACTTACGTGAATAATGCACTTGAAGGTAAAACCTACTTGGTTGCAGACACACTAACAGGTGCAGACTTTATGATGTCGTTCATCGTAGAAATCGTTGGTAACTTTGGTGCAACTGCGCTTTACCCTAACATTGCTAAATACGGTAAGCTTTTGGCTGACCACCCTGCTTACCAAAAAGCAGAGCAATTAGAGCTAGAACACTCGAACTGATCGAGTTTCAATCAAGCTCGGACACACTTAGGATAAGCACAAGCAACTAAATGAAGCCAAAGCCGATTTATCTTTCGCTTTGGCTTCTCATTTGCCTTCATTTCGACAACAATACCGAACTCTAACTGAACAGCCATAGAGTTTGATTTTCATGTCAGCAAACCTTGCTCAATACACACCACTGCTTCCCTTAAACCAAACCGCGACTCAAGACTTGTCGATACCGACTCGGTTTACGTTTCCGTATTACTATACCCCGCACCCTACGTGTGAATTAGCTATGCTGCAGCTTCAACAGTCACTGCTCGACTGTGGTGTGAATGAAACCTCACAAGGCAACCTCTATGCTGTACTTCTTGTTCAGGATCCAACAACTCAGGAGCTAGGGTACCTTTCTGCATTTTCAGGTTTGCAGTTAGATCCGTCTTTGGCCTCTCAGTTAAACAACATTAACTTTGTTCCACCAGCCTTCGATTCAGAACAGTTTCAATGTCACAATAGTGCAAACCTCGCTAGCCAATCACAACTAGCGGATGACATTAAGAAGCTACAACAATCGCATAACCTAGACGCATTAGTAGCTGAGCTTGAAGAGTTAACAGTCGAATCAGCACAAGCTATCGAAGCCTTTCAGTTGGCGATGACCGCGAATAAAGCTCAACGCAACGAACTCAGAGAGCAAGCCAATCAAGAAAAGGCATTGGGGAACCTAGAGTCAGCAGCGAATTTGCTCAAACAACTGGGCAATCAAAGTAGCCAAGAGAAACGCGACCTAAAAGCGCTTCGTATCGAATGGAAGCAAAAGATCGCAGAACACCAATCACAAGTTGATTTGATCGAAAGCGAACTGAAAAACCGTAAGCAAGACCACCAAGCCATTTCAGAACAGTTGGAAACTCAACGTCTCTCTCACTATCGCTTTATCAATCAAGCTCTCGAATCAAAGAGCCTACTTGAATTGTTAGATGGCAAAGACGCTCTTGAAGGCTCTGGCGACTGTTGCCTGCCCAAGCTGCTTAACTTTGCTTTTGAACACGGGTTTAAGCCATTAGCTTTGTCTGAGTTTTGGTGGGGATTACCTCCAACAGCTGTCATTCGCCAGCATGGAAACCTATACCCTGTTTGCCAAAGCAAAAGCTTTGAGATCCTCGACCACCAGCTGAGTGGTATTGAACTAGAAGATAACCCCCTTATCGTGAACCCTGCGGTTGGTAAGTCTTTTGATATTGTTTATGAAGACGACGAGATCGTGGTAGTGAATAAGCCTGAGGAGTTTCTCTCAGTTCCCGGCAAGTTTATCGAAGACTCGGTTTATACCCGCATTAAAGCGCGTTACCCGAATGCGACTGGGCCTTTGATCATCCATAGATTAGACATGTCGACGTCAGGCTTGTTGATCTTGGCGCTCACGGCGGAGTCAAACAAGCACATTCAGAAGCAGTTCATTGATAGAACCGTAGAGAAGCGCTACACCGCTTTGTTAGATGGTGAGATAACGGGTAAATCTGGCGATATCAGCCTGCCTTTGCGCGGTGACATCACAGACAGACCAAGACAACTGGTTTGCCATGAACACGGCCGAAACGCAGAAACCTATTGGGAAGCGATTGGTACCAGCAATGGTAAAACCAAGGTTCATCTGTATCCGAAAACAGGCCGTACCCATCAGCTGCGTGTGCATTGTGCTCATCCATTAGGCTTTGGTGTACCGATTCGTGGTGACGACTTATACGGATACAAACGCGAACGCTTGCACCTACACGCGGGTTACCTAAAACTGATTCACCCAACAACCGGTGAATGGATGGAATTTGAAGTACCTTCTGAGTTCTAAGCCGTTTCCATTTGGTAGGGCTTCGTGCCCTACTCTTATTTCCTTTGCCTCTCATAGCTATCGCTACATGTCGAATAAACTTAGTACGAAGCAATGACCAAGAAGCCAGAACCCAACAGAGTAACCATCGCGGGAATACCATCTTTCCACGTATCAAAGCGTAAGTGGAAATAAAGCGCCCCTATCGAAGTAGCCCCCAATATTGCACCACCCATCAATTGAGTCTGTGCTGGTGAGATGTCACATAGGGCTAAAATCAAGAGAGCCGCTCCGGTCAATTCGACTAACCCCACGAGAAACATGATCTTTCTATTCAAGCCATAGCTTTTAAAGAAACCAAGCTGAATTTCAAAGACCTTCTTTTGCCAACCAAGCGTCTTGATTGAGCTCGCCAACACAAAGAACATCACCATCAAAATACTTATTACTGTACTCATTCCGCCTACCTCTATAAGAATCATTAATTTCAACGATGTTATTTAATCATTCATAATTAAGGTGATAAATGCTAGTTTCATGATAGTAAAGATTCCAAATTGGAATAGATAAACACAAGGTGAGTAAGATGGATAAGATTGAGTGTATTCGTATCTTTGTGGAAACCGCGCAACTGAATAGCTTCACCGCAACCGCCAATAAGTTAAACATGACACAGGGTGCGGTTAGTAAGAAGATCGCATGGTTGGAAAGTGACTTAGGGATGACTCTGTTTCAACGAAACAGCCGCAAGATATCCCTCACTCATGTAGGGAAAGATTACCTAGAATATTGCTCCCGTTTGCTCGAAGAGATGTCTGCCATAGAAAGCAAGCTCAAGCGTGAGACAGAATCCGTAGAAGGCGAGCTCAAGATATCTGCGCCAAGTGCCTTTTCATCGATGTTACTCAGTGAGCCGCTTCAAGCTTTCATTGAACAGCACCCAGGTATCTGCATTAACCTCAGTGTCGACGACCGTATTGTTAACCTAAATGAACACAATATAGATGTCGCCATTCGAGCATCACAACTTGAAGACTCAGGGTTAAAAGCTCGCTTTCTTTTCAACAATAGAGTTCACTACTTTGCATCGCCCGATTACTTAAAAAATCACGGAAAACCTAAACATCCGCAAGATCTTAGCCAGCATAAGTGCTTAACTTATTCTCTGATGAACCCTGTAAACGAATGGCGTTTCAAAGACAAAGATCGCCAATGCACCAGTATGGAAGTAAACCAAATTTTCACGTCAGACAGTCCAGAAATGTTGCTTAAAATGGCGAGACAGGGTTTAGGTGTGGTTGCTTTACCGGATTGGATGGGTAAAGAATTTGTAGAGACTGGGGAATTAACGCAGTTATTAGAAGATTGGAGCAATGACTACTTGCCTATGTACGCGGTGTACCATGCAAGTGATTATTTGCCCCAACGAATTCGAGTATTTATTGATTTTATTGCGGAGTGTTTAAGTTCCACAAACAGTTAGAGCTCAACCAGAAATCAATCAACCAATCGATCAATCAATAACTCATCAAGCCTCTATAAACGACCAATCAAACATTAAGATGGTACTTAGCCCATAACATCTGTGCGTTGTTCCACACACTCGTAAGAGCCCATTTCGAACTCACGGCAGATCCAAGGTCGGTTTTCGTAAATAGTACACATCAGTGTTTCTCTATCTACCGCAGAGCACCAACCGTCATCTAATCTCAGCATGGTTTCGCCGCCCCACTCGTCATAAGCAATATGCTCTTCAGGAACGCCGGTATCTGTGATGATCATAACCTCTAAACGACAACAGCATGCCTGACAATTGGCACAAGTTACTTCAGGTTCGGTTACGTTCTTTATCTCTATGGTCATAAGTGACTACACTGCTAAATTTTGCGTATAGTAATCGAAACCGTCCGCTACGGCTAATAAAGAAAGTAGATGACGGTGTTTTCATGGATGTAGAAATAACAATGGGCGTTGTGATTTGCTCACAACGCCCATTAAGTTTTCTCGTTTTAGCTGAATAACGACCCTATTTAGAATAGGCTCGCGAAAAACAACTTAACGTAATCCATCAGACGTTTGAATATTCCACCTTGTTCAACAGCCTCTAGCGCAATCAATGGCTGAGTTTGCACATCTTCACCATCGACTGTGTAATGAACTACACCTAGTGTTTGACCTTCTGCAATCGGTGCCTTCAACTCAGAATCAAGTTCAATCGATGCCGTTAACTTTTTACTGTCTGACTTAGGCAGTGTGATAAACGTGTCTTCTGCAACACCCAGCTTCAATGTATCTTTAGCACCAAACCATACCTTCTCTTCAGCGACTTCATCTCCACCCTGATGCGGGTTTAGAGTATCGAAGAAGCGGAAGCCATAGCTCAACAACTGTTTGCTGTCTGACTCACGGCTCTTAACGCTTGATGCGCCCATAACAACCGCGATAAGTCTCATCTCACCTTGTGTCGCCGAACTCGCTAAACTGTAGCCAGCGCCAGAGGTATAGCCCGTCTTCATGCCATCAACCGTCAAGCTTCTATCACGCAGTAAGCCATTACGGTTGTGTTGTGTGATGCCGTTGTAACTGAACGAACGTTCGCTGTATAAGCCATAAACATCCGGTAAATCACGAATAATCGCACGACCTAGTAGTGCAATATCGTAAGGAGTCGAATAAAGATCGTCAGCGTCTAAACCATGCGCGTTCGCAAAATGGGTGTTTTCTAGTTTCAGAGACGTAGCCCAAGAGTTCATAAGATCCACAAATGCATCTTGTGAGCCCGCAACGTGTTCCGCAATCGCAACACTCGCATCGTTACCTGATTGAATAATCAAGCCGCGGTAAAGGTCCATCATTGCTACATCGGTGTTCACTTCGATGAACATTTTTGAAGAGTCAGGGAAGTTCTTCGCCCACGCGTTCTCGCTGATTCGTACCTGATCGTCAGCAGAGATGTTGCCTCGCTTCATCTCTTGCCCAGCCACATAGCTGGTCATTAGTTTAGTCAAACTCGCTGGGTTTAACTTAGTGTGTGCGTTTTTTTCTACCAGCACATCACCAGAATTAAAATCAATTAACACATACCCTTTTGCGCCTAGACTAGGTGGGCTTGGTACTATAGAAGGTGCTGCGATAGCTGCATTACTTACCATCGCTGCGTTACTTACAATGAATATACTTAATAGAGGGAGAGAGTATTTGGAAAACAGTTTCATTGAATCAAACCTAAGTTAACGTTTTGAGCAGTATAGACAAATGCTAGCAAAAGAAGCGCGAACTTTACGTTGCTTTACGTATTTGTACCATTCGTTACAAATAAAAAAGTATAATCTGCGATCTGACCATATTTTCAACAACTAATATTGACTCAACGAATGCATCCAACGGCTTATTCTATCGCTCAGGCATGCGTCTAAATAACATTTCAACAAAGCCAGTAATGCGCTGTTTGCTCTCGCTTGGCTCTAAATCAGGTTGAATGCCAGACTGTGCTAATGCTTGCCATTGTACGACCTGAGAGTTAGGTACGAAAAAAGCAATGTACAGCGATCCTTTCTCGGCGACCTTTCCGTCACCATCATAAAATGGCACCCCTGTTGAAAGCTTAATCGCATCGAAAATCGAGTCATCATTTAACTCTGATTCTTCGGCCAATCCAAAACCGACAACAACATCACCAACTGCACCATTTTGATTCAGTTGATAACCTTTCGTAGCGAGTTGATCTTCAATCGCATCACGCACTAGATCGGTTACTACGGTCTCATCGTATTTTTGAGAAAGGTAAACCTGCTCTGATTCAGGGTGCCACGAGTACGTCGTCACTCCGTGTTCCATGAACTCAAAATCACCACTGGTGACCACACCATAATTGTGCGATGGCGGCATTTCTTGTGTGGTACATGCTGTCAGTCCAATCGCTATCAAAGCCAATAACGCTGCTTTTTTTATGCTTTTTGTTGCACAAATGGATCGTTTTATCATTCGCGGCTTCCTTACCTATATAAGAATAAATATCAATTAACCTCCCAACATAAATAGTAATTATGTTAATAGAAAGGTCATTAAACGTTTGCGTAATCGCTAACCTTCACTTCTGCCCGTTTTGGGGGTTTAATCACAAAAACAGAGTTGGTATAGTCTACCTCGTTAAACATAACCAGACCATTCGAGGCACGGAGCTTCCTCAATCATCTCATGAAGAGAAGAATTGGTACCGACAAAGTATCGGCAAATTTAAGAGGGTCAAACAATGGAATTCAATATGGTTGAAATTTTAGGTTACGCGGCATCTATTATGGTCGCAATTTCATTAACAATGAAAGATATCGTTCGTCTGCGTGTCCTTAACTTTATTGGCTGTACTCTCTTTACAGCATACGGCGTTATGATTGACGCATGGCCAGTGGTCGCGACCAACGGTTTCATCGCTTGTGTAAACATCTACTTCCTTGCAAAAATGCAAAAGGAAAAAAAAACGGAAGCGATGAAAGCAGCGAAAGCTTAAATTAGCGATTAGCATTTCAAATATTTCTGAAAAAGCCCAAATAGAGCGATCTATTTGGGCTTTTTTGTGTCTGTCGTTCTCAAGAGCATGATTTCCAATCTTCCAGCCTTTGAAGACATCGATTCTTTCAACTGATCACATATAAGCAACGCGATATTCGTTCTTTTGATACGTCTGAGTGTTGTTACGTCCTCTCTCTTTTGCTTGATAAAGCGCTTTGTCAGCTTTATCGATCGCTGTTTCAATATCAGTGAGCGCTCGATCGTGACAACAGCCAGCACTGATTGTGACAGGTGACACCAAACCTTGCAGTTGCTCGACACTTCGTCTGAGTTCCTCAGACAATTCGAATAACTCAAGCTCATCACAATCAAACGTCACCAAAATAAACTCTTCACCGCCATAGCGTGCAATCAAGCGACGACGATTAACAAATCTCTTTAGCGATTTTGCGACCTCACAGATAACCCTATCGCCTTGAGCATGACCATATTGATCGTTCACCCGTTTGAAATGGTCAATATCAAGCAAAACGACACCGACATTTGTTAGCGGATAAGGCGACCTTTGAGCAATTTTCAGCTTTAACTGCTCGATAAAACTCCGCCGGCTAGGAAGACCAGTGAGGTAATCAAGGCTCGCAACATCCAAGATTTTGAGATGACGATGCCGCAGGTAAAGCACCAACACGATGATAATGCTCAATAGGCTCACGACCAAAGCCATTAAACTAATGAACAGCAAACTATGATTTCTATTGAGCTCCTGCTCTAAAATACCGGCGGAAATGACCCAATTCAGATAGGGGTAAAACTTATAGAAGACGTTTTTGTTGGTCGTACCATTGTCACTGGAAATTGAATAGCTAAAGTGACCTTCTGGCTGGGTTGCGATTCGATCAATGAGCAGTTCGGACGAGTAGCCTATCAAGGCTTTCAATGACTTGTGTTCATAATCAGGATGAAGCACTAAGTTACCCTGAAGATCAATAATGTACACATATCCGCTATCACCGAACGCGTACTTTCTCAGCTTATCTTTTAAGCCTTCAAGATCGACCAAATACATCAATTCTTCTTTATAGGTCGTCGCGACCAAAGTATTGCCACTCGGTAGCCTCATCGAATAGGCAACTTTTGCACGCCGACTTATCTCATGCGGATTAGCGTGAAAGTATTCGATCATACCAGAGTCGATACTGAGCTGTTTTTGGATATGAGTAAGATGCCCGCGCTTCTTTCCTTGCAAGAAAGGATGGTAGAGGTGAACGCCTTGCGGTGACATCAAATAGATATAACCGGATTGTCCAATGTGCAATTCACTGGCGATCTGGCTTACTTGTTCAATTTCCTGTTCCGGTGTGGCATGCCATACATGGGACGCAACGGTATCGGTAATTCCTTTGAGATATGTCTTTATCGCCTCATTAACTGTTGTGTCGACAATATCGTAACTCGCATTCACAATCGTTCGAAAAAATAGCTGGTTGGATTCCAACAGTGACCTTTCAGTTCGGTTAAATTGAAAGGCCGAAAGAATCATCGACACAATGGCGAGCGCAATGGAAAAACTAAGAATGTATTTACGTCTGACTTTCAAGATTACCCCATAGATTTATAATTTTAGGTAACGCTGTGACTTCTCTTATATACAGACTGTTTTATATCATGGTTTTATTTTTTACTGAACGAGTGTCGATATTTTTAAGGGTTTCTATACGCAATCTGTGACTTAAAGCAAAAACGCCGAACTGGATTCAGTTCGGCGTTTTAATTTTACGTTGAAGTTGATTACTTAAATTACACTAAAACCCTGATAAATAGACTTAAAAGCATTCGTATTTACTGCGATCTATTGTCTATAAATGGATTAGTTAGCATTAAATTAAGAACAAACCTGAGTCCAGCTACCATCACTACCCGGTTCAGAACTTGTCCACCAGTTCGCTTGGTAAATACTACCGTTATGAACCACTTGGTCGCCAGTGTTTGCATGGCTTGGGTTACCCGCCCAATCTTTCTGAGGTAAGTCTGGGTAAACCGCTAAACCGGCTGTATCACATGTACCTGGGTTTGTACCACCATCGCCAGGGTTACCGCCACCAGTGCTGATATCACCTAAAGGTAGGTCTGGTTGCTCAAAGCTAAAGGCATAATCGACACCATTCACGCTCACTGCATAGTTAGCAGGGCCCGAGATTGGCAAGTAATACACCATATCTAACTCATACACACCACCCGCTGGAAGCTCTTCCCATGTAGGCAAAGTAAACGCCACTCGGTGCATGGTTCCATCTAATCCACCGATGTTATCCGCACGAGTATGACCCGAAGCAATCACAGTTAAACCACCGCCCGATTGATCTTTCGCGTTATCAGGTGCTGACACTGGGATATCAAACTGGAACTCGGTACCACCCGGAAGTGCTTGACCTGTGTTGTTTGTAAACATGATCTTAGGATTGATTGGGTAGTTTTGGTCACCGACTTTGAAACCACCAACTGAAACCGTAATATCTAATGCTTCTGTTGGGATAGCGCCAGTCGCCACTTTGTTTCCATATGGAGTCGCAGACTTAAACTTATCGTAGATAGCTTTCGTCATGGTGTTACCCATGTGGAACTCACCGTTACCGCTGTTACACGCTTGTTCTGTCGTATCGATAGACGTTCGGTTGCCACTTGCATCGAGTACATAACAGTTGTAATCCCCTGCCAGTTCCCAGAACATGATACCGCCGATCTCTTTGTCGATAACGTAGTCTGCTTTCACGTTGATAGAATCTTTATCTTCCGTTGAAAGGAATACGCCCTTCTCTGCGTTCCACAACCAAGGAGCAACCGCCACGCTGTCGTAGTTACGCGTGTAAGTTCCCGTTAGAACATCAGATGGATCATTCACAGGATCAAGCTTGTAAGCCTCTGCATAAGAACCCCAAATGCCTTTCTCTAGGTTCTTCGCGTGCCACATAGGGTTAGAACCCGCGCCCATTTCGTTACCTTTTGGATCGGTATCGTGCCACATGTTGTCGATACCAATTGCACCATGGCCACAGTTATTCTTCTCACCTTCCCCCGTACCTGCTGAACATTCAGCTTGGTTTGGAAGTGCAGCTCTGCCCCAAAGACCATTTTCACCTCCGGTTACACCTTGCCAACCACGAGTGTAGTAAGGCACACCGATATTAATACGACCTGCTGGCATAGAACCACGGAAGTAATGGTAAGCCCAATCCGTGTTCAGATAACCGATACCACCGTAAGCCGCAGTGCCGTAAACGTTCCACTGTGCTAACTCTGAATCTTTACCTGTATCAAACAAGGCTGCGTTATGACCTACGTGATCATTCCACGCACCGTGAAGGTCGTAAGACATGATGTTTACATAATCGAGGTACTTGGTTACATCAAATGTTTCCATACCGCGCAACAGGTAACCAGAAGAAGGCGCCGCGATCGTTAACATGTAATGATTACCATCTTGCGCAGACGCCGCATCAAGCTTCTCACGTAATACTTTCATCAACACTTGGTACGAAGCCCACAGGTATTGACGACGTGGTTCCATAAAGTCTTTGTCGTATGGGTTACCTGCGCCAGCCATAGAGGTTGGGTATTCATAATCAATATCTAGACCATCGAACTGGTACTTACGAAGCATTTCAACCGCTGAAGTGGCGAATGTTTCGATACCTTGATGGTTAATAGAACCGTCGGCGTTGGTCGTCATTGTGTAGAAACCACCATCAGCCACTCGGCTACCGTCAGTGGCGAAGTGACCACCCGTTTCCGCCCAGCCACCGATTGAGATTAAAGTCTTAACATCGTGTTTTTTCTTAGCGGTCGCTAATGCACCGAAGTGACCTTTGAAGCCTAAGGTAGGATCAACTTCAACACCCGGCCACTCTTTACCAACCGCTGCGTTATTCGGATCGTTCACATCACCCACGTTTACTTTGCCATCTGAGCTAATGCTCACGAAAGCGTAGTTAATGTGTGTAAGTTGCTCCCAAGGAATATCATTTACTAAGTAAGCGGCTTGTGGGTCGTCCCCTGCACGCCAACTTGTGAAGTAACCAATCACACGACGTGGGTGATCCGCGCCCATCTTCTCACGGCCTTCATCATCGTAAATCGTACAATAAGGAACATCGACACCTTGAGTTTGATATAAGCCATCAGGTCGACAAGTACTCACCGTTGGTGCGCCATTCACCGTCAAAGAAGCCAGCGCTGAATCTGTCGTTGCCCCTTGATTGTCAGTCGCTTTTGCGTAGACCGCTAAAGAACCCGCTTGAGTGGTTGTGTAATCAAGCGTGTAAGGGCTAGTTGCAGCTGTGCCAATAAGAGCGCCTGCCACATAGAAATCTACTTTATCAACCGTGCCATCGCTGTCTGCTGCTGTTGCGGTAAGCGTTACTACACCACCAACATCGACCGAAGCTACTGAAAGCGCAACCGAAACTGTCGGTGCTTCATTTCCTGGCAGAACTGAATCAACAGCCACTGAAACTTCACTAGCAAGGCTTGCCGCACCTTCGTTATCTGTCGCGACAACTGAAACCTGATGGTTACCCGACGTTGCAGCCCACGTTGCTTCAAATGGTGCCGCTGTCACAACCGCGACCGAAGAACCATCAACAAAGAATTCTACGGAAGCAACACTACCATCAGCGTCCAGCGCTGTTGCGCTTAATACGACATTGTCGCCTTCAACAATCACATCTGATGCTGTAGGCGTTGTTAATGAAGCCGTTGGGGCTTCGTTTGGTGTACCACCACCGCCATTACCACTACACACATCGACTTTCTTCCATTGTGCGTAATCGCCTTCAAATTGGCTTGGGTTGTTATTTTGATTCCAGTAGTTTGCTGAGTATGCGCTGCCGTCATGTGAAACCTGATCACCACCGGTATATACAGTGGCAGAGTCCCACGTTTCTAACGTTGAGCAATCCACAGCCGCATAGCTATTGAACGCCATTAAGCATGACGCGGTGAGAGTACTGAGTGTAAAAACCTTCTTGGCCACTCTTCCTTGGTTTAGGTGCATGTTAGCTATCCCTTAAGTTGTTGTTTCAAGATGTTTAATTTAAATGGGACTTTACTCACCACTTAAATCTCTTCGCAAAACAACTGTAGGTAACAACGCAAATTTAACACCTAAAATATTCTCTATTTATAAAATGACTCGCATTAATTTGTTTATAGCATGCAATGAGTCGACACTTATTTTGCACCAACAACTAATATTAATTTATTTCGGAAAGCTAAAAAATAATGTCTCCAAAATCAGAAATGTGACTCAGCGTTGAGAAAAAATTCGTATCAAAACTAACCAAAAAGTAGAGATTTACAGTAGATTTGGCTTTCTTTTTGGAATTCGCCCACCTTTTGATAACAAATGTGTTAGTATCTGCGGCTTTTTTGACGAACCTCACACTTCTATGCAAGTGTGGGAGAAATACATAGGCTTGAAAGAGCCAAATATAGCGAAGAAATAATGTCCAACTTGACGCAAGTCGCCAACGAAAACATCAACGCAGAAGCTACTTCTATCGATTTCAATAAAGCTCAATCTTTGGGTGAAAAACTGGAACTCGGAAACCCAGTATTTTGGCTTAGTGGGAGTTTTTTAACCCTCTTTGTCGTCCTTGCTTTCACCAACACCTCCGTGTTGTCCGAACTTGTAAACATCGGCTTTAGTTACTCAACTAAGTGGTTCGGTGCTTTCTGGCAAGTCCTACTACTACTCAATTTCATTATCGGCTTAGTGCTTGCACTAGGACGCACAGGCCACGTTCGTTTAGGAACGCTTGCTCTCCCTGAAATGACCACCTTTAAATGGATGTCTATCGTCCTATGTACGCTGCTAGCCGGCGGTGGTGTGTTCTGGGCAGCCGCAGAGCCTATTGCTCACTTTGTTTCAGCTCCACCACTTTATGGTAACGCTGATCCTCAAGCGATGGCGTTCAACGCCCTATCACAATCTTTCATGCACTGGGGCTTCCTTGCCTGGGCAATCTTAGGTGGTTTGTCTTCCATCGTGTTAATGCACCTGCATTACGACAAAGGTCTTCCTCTTAAGCCACGCACGCTGCTTTACCCAGTACTTGGCGACAAAGCAATCAATAGCTGGATTGGTAACGTAGTCGACGCGTGCAGCATCGTCGCTGTAGCCGCAGGTACTATCGGCCCTATCGGTTTCCTTGGACTGCAAATCAGCTACGCGTTGAGCGAACTGTTTGGTATTTCCGACAGCTTTGCAACTCAAAGTGTGGTTATCGTTTTCGCTATCGCAATGTACACACTGTCTGCATTGAGTGGCGTGAACAAGGGTATCCAACTGGTTAGCCGTTACAACATCATCTTATCAGTGTGCCTAATCGGCTACATTCTGCTAGTAGGCCCAACAAGCTTCATCATTGATGGCTACCTACAAGGTATGGGCGAAATGGTGGATAACTTCATCCCAATGGCACTATACCGCCAAGATACAGCGTGGCTAGGTGGCTGGACCGTATTCTTCTGGGGTTGGTTCTTAGGCTATGGTCCGATGATGGCGATCTTTATTGCTCGTATCTCACGTGGCCGTACCATTCGCCAAATGATCGTTTCTATCAGCATCGTAGCACCGCTAGTAACATGTTTTTGGTTCAGCATCGTTGGTGGTAGTGGTCTAGCGTTTGAATTAGAGAACCCAGGCGTAATTTCTAGCGCGTTCGAAGGCTTTAACCTTCCTGCTGTGCTACTGGCAATTACCGCTCAACTGCCGTTCCCTACTTTGATTGCGATTCTGTTCCTTATCCTGACGACCACGTTCATCGTGACAACAGGTGACTCGATGACTTACACCATCAGTGTGGTAATGACAGGCACTACAGAGCCAAACGCAGCCGTACGTACCTTCTGGGGTATCATCATGGGTGCAGTAGCCATTGCTCTTATCTCAATGGGTTCTGGCGGCATCTCCGCTCTACAGTCATTCATTGTAATCACTGCGGTTCCTGTATCGTTCATCTTGCTGCCATGCTTATGGCACGCACCGAAAATCGCGAAACAGATGGCCAGAGATCAAGGTCTCGCTTAATGCCTAATCCGATTTAGTTTCGGGTAGCGTATAAAATTAAAAAGCCACTCAAGTGATTCACCTGAGTGGCTTTGTTTTATCTGTTCGTTACTTGTATCGACGAAACTTATTTCTACCGATAGTTCGGCTTATTGAAACTTTTCACCCGCAGCAACCATAAACGACATCTCAACCAATAGCTCAGGGTTAGCCAGTTCAGCTTTCACACATGCACGGCTTGGCGCACAGCCTTCAGGGAACCACGAGTCCCACACTTCATTCAGTGCATCAAAGTTTGCGAAATCTGTTAGATAAATCGTCACCGACAATACGCGAGATTTGTCACTGTCTACCAAACTCATCATTTCTTCAGCTTGATCAAAAATTTGCTGAACCTGACTCTTAATTCCTGCCGTTGTATCCGTCTCTGGTACCTCAACAAAACTTGCGATGCCATTAAATACAGTTACATCTGACCAACGTTTGGTCGGGTTAATTCTATGGATTTTCACGGTCAATTCTCTTCTTATAATTAGGGATTTACGTCAACGTAATCTAATCCAAATCGTGAATATTGAAAACAAAAATTGGAAGGCTCTGCCTCTCCAGTGAGATCACCATTATTTTATGGACGGCATTCAACTCGTGCCGACACCACAATTGAAGAGTCTGTCTTCCTCTCAACTTCAAAACAACCACCAGAGCTTGAGAGCTGACGAACTGAAAGCTTGTCTTTCCCTAGCTTATCAAACCAATATGGAGCCAGTGAACATTGTGCCGAACCTGTTGCTAAATCCTCCGAAATACCGATTTTCGGCGCAAAATAGCGCAGAACATAACTGTCATCTGAGCTTTGGGCTGTCACCATCACTGCATGCAGATCTTTAATTTTTTTATACAATTCAAAGTCAGGCGAAAAATTCTTTACGGCTTCCTCTGATTCCAAAATCAGCACTAAATCTCTTGTAGAAAAAGCTTCGACAACAGATTGATTTAAAGCCGCCAAATCAATAGGAACATTGTGTAACTGCGAGTAAGGTTTACCCTTCCAGCTTGGCAGCTCTATTTGAGACAAGCCTTCTTTTCTAGAAATCATAACCTGTCCATAATCACTATTTAGGGTAACCTCATTGAACTTATACTTTTCGATCAAACTAGTACCTGCAGCCAAACTTCCGTGACCACAAAGGTTTATTTCACCATCTAAGGAGAACCAACGAATATCGAAATCATTCCCTAATTTCACGACGAAAGCAGTGATTGGCTGTGCGAGTTGATGCGTTACTTCTAGTAATTCCGAGTCGGCTAACCATTGGCCAAGTTCTACGACCCCAGAAGGGTTACCTTTCGCTGACTCCCCACCAAATACATCATATATAAGCGCTTTGATAACCTATCTCCTTATTCTGTCATCTAAAGCTTTCATTCAAAGCTCTAGTTTCTTTTTCTTTACACAAATCATTAGCATAGAGAACACTAAAAGTTGCCAAGTATTATGATTCATACAGAAAACTAATACTCTCATAGCGAAATTAATTTTGCACTAGTGCGGTCATATTCAGGGATTTTATTAAATGGAGTACTTTTATGCATGTTCAAACCTATGATTTAAAACAGAGTAATGTCGGATACAACCTAGGCGTGATTGGCGTAGCATTAGTGTTAGCTTGGATTGGTATTTATAAGTTTACGCCAACCGAAGCGATGCTTATAGAACCCCTAATCTCAAACCACCCAGCAATGAACTGGCTTTACAATCTGTTCTCAGTGCAAGCCGTGTCTAACATGGTGGGTGGTGCAGAGATCATCGTCGCGATTGGACTGATCGTTGGATTTAAGAAACCAACAATTGCTTTCTATTCAGGCATTGCTGCAGCGGCTATCTTTGTTGTGACACTCAGCTTCCTGATTACAACGCCAAATGCTTGGAAAGTATCGGATGGCATCTTAGTCACTAACTTCTTCCTAGTGAAAGATATTCTATTTCTGGCGATCGCGATTAGCGTAATCGAACGTAACAAACCTAAGAAGTAACCGTAAATCTATAAGTGGCCGAAACTAGAAGTAACCTTAAACCTGAAAATAAAAAGGCTCGAAGCTGGCTAGAAGGACGCTGCCAGCTTCTAATGTATAAGGCGATAATCGATTAGGTCGTCTATTCCGAATACAGTTATCACGCACTAATGGATTAGATGTTTCTACTCAACTTTTACTCTCAACTCTTCGCACGCTAAGCCATCCAAAAAGCCAATAATAATGTCATTCGTACTTTGCTTCGCGAGATTAGAACCATAATCGCTTAAATCCATATGTTTAGAGTCTGGAATCTCAACAACACAACTACAATATTGCTTTTGCTCTGATTCAGTCGGTAGCACACCCTCTTTGGTAGGGTATTCAGTTGCTCGAATGGAAAGCACTCGGATATTTTCACTTTTAGGTAAAGTGACTCGTTTATGGTCGAGCGTAATTAACTGAGAAACATAACTTTTATTTTCGTTACTCAACCATGTAGAAATATCGCCACCGTTCGAATGCCCGACTAAGGTTAACTTATCAAAATCATAAGTAGGGAAACGACTCGCTAGCTCATATTGAAGTACATTGAGAGTCTGTGCCCCTCGCGTCCAATTTTCAATCCGTGTTTTATACAAATCACCAGTCTTCGATAGAGGAGGATCACTTGGTAGTTCGTGATCGACATAAATGGTCATGTAACCCCTATCGTTCAGTATTTCTCCAACAAAACTATATTTGGTGAATGGAACTCGATTACCGGCACTAATAAAAGCCACGTCACACTGTTCTTTCGTTGTGCAACTATCAGAATCCTGCGGTAAAACAACCTCTAGAGGTATAGAGCGATCTCTTGTTGAATCAACAATGACCATTGGCTGCGCTGTCGCAGACAGAGATAAGGCACCAAAGCAAACACCTATTAAATACTTCATATCACCTCGAACTCATAAGAATGCAGCCATAAAGGCAATAGAAACTATGCCTTTAATCTTCAAAACTGCCCAGCCAAATTTGCGGCTAGTATTACCCATACAAATTCACATCACAAGTTGCCACTGGTGAGCATTTAGATAATAAAATCTAAATAAAATAACAAGTAAGGTATCAATTCATGTCGTAGAGTAAATGTAACCTATAACAAAAACTTGAACTCTTGAGACGCCTTGGTTGGCAACATATCGATGACTTCATACTTAGCGATACTCTCTCGATGAAAGGGGTCCTCGGTCAAAATCATGTCTAACTGTTCCCTGTTACTAAGCGTGGATAAAATAACACCACCAGTTCGAGGGCTCTTACGACCCGACAACTGAAAGTGCCCTAGTTCATACTGCTTGTTTAAAAACTCAACATGTTCTGGAATGAAGCGATCTACTTCTTCCAAAGGCACTTGGTATTCAAGAGAAACAATAAACATTATATTTCCTTACTGTAAAAGAGGTTAGTATTGAAAGTATTCAGTTACATAGATAACGCTTTGCGATAATAATGAGCATCTTGAGCCTTCCCTTTGAACACGGCGTAACTTTCAACGCGCTCAACTAAATCAAATCCTGTATTGGATAAGATTTTATTTGAGCCTACATTACCCACTAACGCATAGGCATCAACATATTTAAGGGATGAGTGCTCGGCCAAGTAGATAAGTAACTTCCTCACTGCGTTAGACGCAATGCCTTTTGAAGCAAAGGGTCGACCTACTCGATAACCTAGCTCCCCACTTCCAGCGTTCTGGTCGATATCACGAACATTGATTCGCCCACAAATAGTGCCATTAGCGTCTTTGATCAACATAGGAATCATCTCGCCATTGTCATACTCTGTTAGAAAGCTAGTGACTTGCTCGGCAACGCCCGCATAAGAATAGAAACGGTCTTCCCGAGCTGGAACAAATTGCTCAAACCACTCTCTATTTTCGACTTCAAACTCCAATAAAGCACTAACATCGCTTGGGTGAAGTACGTGTAAAAATACATCCATAATCAATACTCTGTCGCTTATCTAAAAAGCCGCACCTTATGATTCATACAGCTCAGCTTGTCTTATGAATCTAAGGTAAGTCTCTTAACTTCTTAGCAGGGTTGCCAGCATAGATACCTTTCTCGGTGATGTCTTTTGTCACCACACTGCCCGCACCGATTACCACTCCTTCACAAACACTGACAGACAACATTGTCGCATTAGAACCGATGGTAACGTTATTTGCGATAACGGTCCGTCCCCAACTGTCTGGGTTTGGATCTGGTTTGCCATCTTTGAACAAGTCATTGGCAAACATCACCCCGTGCCCAACAAAGCAGTCACTTCCGATAGTCACATACTCGCAAATAAAGGTGTGAGATTGAATCTTACTTCTCTCGCCTATCACGGTGTTCTTTTGAATCTCAACAAAAGGACCAATGAATACATCATCTTTTAGCTCACAGCCATAAACGTTGCTTGGCTCGATGATAGTGACATTCTCGCCACAGGTAATATCAATAATCTGTGCCTTTAACACTCTTGGGCTTGCCATACTTCCTCTCGACATTAGCGTAACAATTCAACATAAACGATTGTGCCGTAGCCATTTAAGCACAAGCAAGTTGGAGTAGAGAGAGTTGGCGGTGGATCAAACATTCCACGAGTCTGTTTGCTAAAACAACCCAACCAGCAAAACTGACAATAACACTCCACTGATAAAACTTGGGGCATGAAATGGGCGAGCTTTAGATTTTACGTACTCTTTCTGAAGATCTTCTTGATAAGTTTTAACAGCGAGTTCTTTTACGTAGTTATTTTGCATAATAAGCTCCTTCTTAATCAGTAAGAGAAGCTTAAGACTTGAAGTTAGGTTGAGGTAAAGCAAAAATTCAGATTAATTGAACACTTTAGTTTTGTTACTCGAGGATTACCCTGAACACATCGTTATTCACACCGCCAACATCCACTAACTCTCCGGGCTTCATAATAAGCGAAGTATTTAATTGTCGAGTTGAGCGTGGTTCTTTCTTTTCTCGAATCACTAACATATCGACTAAGTAACCAGAGTCTTGCTTTCGTATTGAACCCGAAAAAGTCACGCTTTCAACCCTATCAGCGAGCACGGAACTAAATGTTTTATCCTCTAAAACACCTGCCGAGATCGACGTATCGCCATAAAACAACGTGATACTTGTTGGGTTGGGTGCTAGCTCTTGATTAGATGAACAACCCATCAAAGCTAGGCACAACAGTAAAATAATTCGAAATTGCATAAACTGGTTTTCTTTCTCTCGTTAAACGCTTTTTGTAAAAATACCATGACGATGATCTAACTCACCGCGTCTGTAAACTCAGCTTTGAATGACTTGTTGTGTAAGTTATCAGCCTCTGCAGACTGGATGGTTCTAGAGATAAGCTCTTCGAAGAGCTCCAGCTGCCCTGCAGGGATGAGCTGATTTTGTATCGCCCTACGTTTGTTAGAATCAAATAACCGCTCGGCCACCCAACCGATTAAGTAGACCAGAGAAAGGCACCCACCAGCTGTAGCAATGTTGCCTTCGATGACTAGAGGTAGATCTTGAACATCTCCACCCATCGCTTCTAATGTTGGTTTTGCATGCGGATTTGTCGTTAGCCTCTTGCCTTTAAGTAAACCGAGTTCGTGCAACACAAAAGATCCAGCGCAAATCGACCCGATTAACTGCTCGCTCGGATCCAACTGTAATGAGTTCATGAACTCTGGTTCTCTCAATGCAGCCGGAATACCACGATAACCACTTGTGATCAGCACAACGTCTTGCTGCGCAACTTCACTCAAATGACCATCGGTTTTCACGGTCATACCCAAATGTGAGCGATGCTCGAGCTTGGTTCCGAGAACCTTAACCTCCCAAGAGTCTGTCGTTCTTCCTAGTAAGTCATACATCAAGAAGAAGTCTACATCGGTGAAGTCATCAAATAATACGATTCCGACTTTGTACATAATACATACCCTTGTTGATTACTCTCGAAAGTTGAGAGGAATTAATAGTGATGCGATTGATAGAAAGGTGATATTAACCACCACGCACTTTAGGTCAATCAAAAATATGTGCAAAATTGCACAATATGAAGTGCTGCATGTTTAAGAACCTAAACTGCTGATAGGAAGCACTAAACCGCTCGTGGTGGTGTATTGAAGTGCCGTTTCGTTTACATTCACGGCTGAATTGCGGCGGACTGGAATTGCTAACTCGGCACGCAGCGTCGATTATTCGCTGGCCTTCTAACTGAATCAGCTCTAATTCCGGGTTAGGAACTAGAGCTGAAATATCAACGCTGTTATCGATGTGTGGAACTAAGTTTAAGCAACCACGTCTTGTGGTGGCGTACCTTCGCAGTTAGAAACGACGGCATCAATTTGAATTAGAGCATTCATAGGGATCTCTGAAACCCCAACCACCGTTCTTGCCGGTAAATCAGCGTTAAAGAATGTGGTGTAAACCTCGTTCACCGCCTCAATATCTGAAACATCTTTAAGCTGAATATTGATCTTCACGGTATCGTCTATGCTATGGTCAACACTTTCAATTATCGCCTTAATATTTTTTAAACATTGTTCCGCTTGTTCTTTTACCCCACCAGAAACAATTTCATTTGTTTTCGGGTCTAAAGGTAATTGGCCTGAAATATGATTATAGTGAGAGAAAGCAACGGTGTGCGAATAAGGCATAAATGGTGCAGCAACAGTATTATTAGCTTCAATAACCAACAAACGAGTGTCTTCAGGCAATTGCGGCGGTGTACCGTCGCCATGTGAAACGGATGTATCAATTTGAATTAAAGCGCCCATTGGTAGTTCAGCGGCATTAACAACCGTTCGCGCTGGTACATAACTTGGGAAGAACTTAGCGCAAACTTCATTTACCTTTTCAGCATCTTCAACATTTTTAAGGTAGATAGTGGTTTTAACCACATCATTCATGACATGACCGATACTCTCTAGAATCGTCTTAATGTTTACTAAACATTGTGTCGTTTGCTCTGTGATACCACCTGAAACCAACTCACCTGTATTTACATCGATAGGCAATTGAGCCGAAAGGTTGTTGTAGTGAGAAAAAGCCGCTGTCTGCGTCGATACAACACTCTGAGGTGCATTATCTGTATTTCTTGATACCTTAACTAGTGCGCAAGGTGCTTGTGGTTTAGTGCCTTCGCCGTTAGAAATCAGAGCATCCATTTGCACTAGCGCGTCGTTGTTTGGCAGCGCAGCTACACCCACAACGGTACGTGTAGGCAGGCTGTTGTTAAAGAAGCTTTTGTAAACTTCATCGATAGCATCAATATCAGAAATATTCTTAACGAAAACATTAATCTTCACCACATCATCCATAACATGGTCGATGCTCTCAACAATGGCTTTAATATTATTTAAGCATTGTTCTGCTTGGTCTTTAATATTACCGATTACGACTTCACCTGTTTTAGGGTCAACAGGTAATTGAGCTGAAAAGTTATTATAATGAGAAAAAGCGACCGTTTGTGTAGATACAGAATTAATTGGTGCGTTTTCAGTATTTCTTGAAATTTTAATGATATCGCTACTCATCGGAGTGATCCTTTTAATAATATAGGAATACGTATTTATATTTAACAATCGTATTGGAAAGAATGATTAAAGTAGCGCCATGTTAAGTGAATTATTTTAGGGTGAACGTGATATCCATCAGACTCTCAGTTGACTATAAATCAGCAAGTTACAGAATAATTAGTCATCAAACGACTAATTATCCGTCATACTAGGCTTTATCAACTGCTAAATTCTCTTTAATTTCAAGTCTATTCAATAATCCTGAATACTCTCTCTGAGAATACGGTGAGTAATTACCGAATTTTAGATAATATTTGATAGGTTGTTCACACTAAAACTTCGTTATTAGCTGAATTAGTTAATTTTTCCCTATACCCGTGCATAAACTTTTAGGCTATTTAATTAATTATTTTAGCAGACTCATCACACATAAAACCGGTTAATAATATATTCGACAATCCAATACCAACAAACTGACAATACCTATAATTAGATACATTTACTCATATATTTAAACAAGTGTGAGGTTGAATAGTGTCTACGTGATGAAGATGGCATCAAAAAGAACGATCGACGCCATAGACATTTGTTGGTTGTACTACTCAACACCAAATGGTTTAGTCGAAGACTGCATATAATTCATTGAATCGATGAACCGCTGTGCCTTTTCTAAGCTTCTCGTATAAAAACGCTTAGTAACACGTTTCTCATCATTTTTTAACTGGATGATAAACCAGTCCCTTTTGCTATAGAGTTCTAAAGCAGATATCGAATTGAAATAATACCTTGAATTTATTTCTGATAACTTTACGTTTGCAGATAAGACCACCAAATTTGAAGCGTCACTATAATTGCCAACTGCCACAACTTTAGAATTATAACCTTCAGATAAACCTAAATAAGAATTGGTAACAACAAGGCCTTCAGGTCTAAACTTTGTTGGCTGCTCCATCACAACCTGCTCAATCACATTCGCAGCAACCTTTTTGTTTACCACATCTAAAGGTGAATAAGGCACCTGCTTAGCAGCACACCCTGTTAACAATAAAACTATAAATATAAAGCATTTTTTCATTTACAAACGACCTATTTTTGTAGCAATTTTCTCGTGGTTTTTATATCGCAGTACAGCTAAAAGCATTAGAAAGAAAGTTTCTATATTGGAGTGAAGGTTTCTATCTAGTTTCTCAAGACCATTTGATAGTATTCTGTTCGGTCTATAAATAACAGTGATTTAGATTGTATTTCTCTTAGTAAACAAGAAAGAACAGAAAGAATCGACACAACATTAATACCGCACGTTTCGGAGCATAAATATTGAGTAAAGGCTAAACAGCTCTTGGAGTAGTATTGAAGTGGCGCTTAAATTCGCGGCTGAATTGGGATGGGCTCGAGTAGCCGACTCGGCGAGCAGCATCGCTGATGCGAAGGCCTTCTAGCTGAATCAGTTCTTTGGCTTTGTTGAGTCTTACCTTCTTCAAATATTGAAGCGGTGATTCAAAGGTGACATTACGGAATGCATTGTGGAAGGCAGACACGCTCATGTTGGCTTCGTCAGCAAGCGATTGAACAGTGATGGTTTGGTCATACTCTTCATGCACTTTAGACAGCGCTTTAGCGACACGTGCATAGTGTCCGTCATGATGAGCTAAATCAAACAGCACTCGTCCTTCTGAACCGGTTAGGCCGCGGTAGACAATCTCGCTGACCATGGCATCGCCCAATATATTGGCTTCAATGTCACAATGTAGAGTTTTGACCAATCGAGTAAAGCTCTCCAGCATTTGCTCCTCCATTGGCGTCGATTCTAAGCCACTCGAATTCTGCTTGTGCTTGTTGCAGTAGCTCTCTAGAAAGCCTTGGTCTTCCAGCTTTTTGACTAAGCTGTGCAAGCGCTGAGAATCGATGCTTATCGACAAACCAAGCAATGGTTCGCCATTTACAGGCAAGGCTTCACACTCCAATGGCATTGGCACGCCTACCACAAGATAATCACCAGCAGCGTAAGTCACTGGCCTTTCGCCAATGTAGATGTTCTTTTTGCCCTGCCCGAGCATAATAATACCCGACTGGTAAGTGAATGGCTGACGCTGATTCCCGCCACTGCTTCTATACAACCACACACCGCCAATTTCAGTTTCTCTGATCCCTTCAAGATCATCCCAACCTTTGTGTGCTACATAAGACTGTAACAACTGCGCGAGTGTTTTCATAAGTGGCGACTTTCCATTCCAAGTGCTAAGAGTAATTAAGCTAAAGCAGAGAAAGAATATCAACTTTGTAGAAATAGGCAATTTATTTGGAGGATCAGCTCTTCATCACCCTAGATTACTGTACTAATATGCAAATATAGAAATTGAGCAATCAACTAAAATAACAAATTGAGCTTTACACAAGGAATCTCTAATGCAATTCACTTATGTTAACCCTACAGTTATCCACTTCGGCCAAGGCCAAATCAACGCTATCAACCAAGCGGTTGATACTTCGAAGAAAGTACTAGTCATCTACGGTGGCGGTTCAATCAAAAGCAACGGTGTTTACGACCAAGTTGTCGCTTCTCTAAAGGATCACGCTTGGATTGAGTTCGCTGGTGTTGAAGCTAACCCAACCAAAGAGACGCTAGATAAAGCCGTCGCTCTTGTTAAAGAAGAAAACGTAGAGTTCATTATCGCTGTTGGCGGTGGTTCAGTAATCGACGGTTCTAAGTACGTTGCTGCAGCGGCTAAATACGACGGTGACGGTTGGGATATCCTAGCGGGTAAACACCAAGTAACAGAAGCGACACCAATTGGTGCGGTACTGACACTTCCTGCGACAGGTTCTGAATCTAACATGGGTGCGGTAATCACTCGTAAAGAAACTCAAGAGAAACTGGCATTCATGAACCCTGCGGTACAGCCTAAGTTTGCGGTTATGGACCCAGACGTAATGAAGTCTCTACCTGAACGCCAACTGATCAACGGCTTAGTTGATGCGTGGGTTCACGTATGTGAGCAATACATCACAATGCCAACAGACGCGATGGTTCAAGACGGTTACGCAGAAACACTGCTTAAGAACCTACTTGTACTGGGTAAGCAATACGACGAGCGTGACAACGACGCATGGCGTGCAAACCTAATGTGGACTGCAAACCAAGCGCTTAACGGCCTGATTGGTACTGGCGTTCCTCAAGATTGGGCAACACACATGATTGGCCACGAATTCACTGCGCTATGGCACGTAGACCACGCGCGTTCTCTTGCGATTGTTCAACCTTCACTACTTCGTAATCAAATCGAAGCGAAGCGTGGCAAGCTAGAGCAAATGGGTCGTAACGTATTTGGCCTAGAAGCGGGTGCTGATTTAGCCGAGCGTACAATCGCTGCAATCGAAGCCTTCTACCACAGCCTAGACGTTCCAACCATGTTCGACGGTTACGAAGCAACGAAAGCGGCAGCAATCGACAACGTTGTTGCTCAACTTGAATCACACGGTTACCTACAACTTGGCGAAAACCAAGCAATCACGCCAGAGAAAACGCGTGAGATTTTAGAGTCTGCTATTCACTAAGAATTGCTAAAGTAGAGAGAAAGCAAAGGCAATGGTCACACAAAGATGATTTTTCACATCTGACTGAACCCATTACTTATTTCTTTCGTACAAACAAAGCAGCGTTCATTTTGGGCGCTGCTTTTTAATTTGCCCTACAAGATGCTATTAAATTCTCATAAGTCCTTAATTTTATGTGCATTCAGATTTCTATATTGGTAAGGTAAACCTGTCTCTTTACTAGGTATGAACAACGATTTGAACAATCTCAAGGAAATGGTTAAGTTTAAGTCACTTAACAAGTGGTATGGTGATTTTCATGCCCTAAAGGATATCGATTTAAATATTGAACAAGGAGAGATAGTGGTGATTTGCGGGCCATCAGGTTCGGGTAAATCAACCTTAATCCGTTGTATCAATCAGCTAGAACCTTTCGAAAGTGGCGAGCTTTGCGTGTTAGAACAAGTGCTTCCGAGTAAATTCAACACACCAGGCCAAGTCGGAATGGTGTTTCAGCATTTTCATTTATTCCCTCATCTTACCGTGCTTGAAAACCTGACACTGTCGCCGATACGTACGCTTAAAAAAAGCAAACGAGAAGCCGAGAAGCTTGCAATGCACTATCTCGAGCGCGTACACATCGCTGAACAAGCCAACAAATACCCAGTGCAACTTTCTGGCGGTCAGCAACAACGTGTAGCTATCGCCCGTTCGCTGTGCATGAAGCCTGAATTACTGCTTTTTGATGAACCGACTTCAGCGCTTGATCCTGAGATGATCAACGAAGTGCTCGACGTGATGGTTGAACTGGCGAGCGAAGGTATCACCATGGTGTGTGTGACACACGAAATGGGCTTTGCGAAACAAGTGGCCGACCGCGTTATCTTCATGGATGAAGGACAAATTGTGGAATCGAATACGCCACAAGCGCTCTTTGAAAACCCTCAACATGAACGTACTCAAGCGTTCCTAAATCAGATCCTGACTTATTGATGTTGATTCGAATTATTAAACCCGCCCTATCTGCTTTGGTACAGATTGTTGTACTGGTGGCTGCTGTTGTTTGGATTCTCGACTCTGGTGCACAAACCATGGGATACAGCTGGCAATGGGAGCGTGTGCCGGACTATATTGCTTTCTATGAAGATGGTGAATGGTGGCCTGCAGAATTAGTTGAAGGGCTACTGGTTACCATCAATATCTCTTTGATTTCTTTGGTTGCTACGCTGTTCATTGGTTTAACGACAGCACTATTGAGAAACTCAAATTCGGTGGTTGGACGCACCTTAGCCACCAGCTATGTTGAGTTGATTCGTAACACGCCGTTATTAGTACAAATTTATTTGCTCTATTTTGTATTTGGCCCCGTATTAGGGCTCGATCGCTTTAGTACTGCCGTTTTAGCATTGGCACTTTTCCAAGGCGCTTACACCGCCGAGATATTTCGTGCTGGTTTAAATGGTATTGCGAGAGGACAATTTGAAGCAGCTCAATCCTTGGGCTTATCAAAGACCTATACTTACTGGGATGTGATTCTTCCTCAGGTGGTGCAACGCACCTTGCCACCTTTGACCAATGAAGTGATCTCTCTTATTAAAAACTCTTCAATTGTGAGTGTCATGGCTATTTTTGACCTGACGACTGAAGCCAGAAACATTGTTTCTGAAACCGCGATGCCATTCGAGATTTGGTTCTCTGTGGCGATCATTTATCTTGCTCTTACACTTTCACTTTCTGCCGTTGCTGCTTGGCTTGAGCATAAGCTCGGGGCTAACTGGCGAACACAATAAGGATTTATCAGCATGAAGCTATTTAAAACCGCGATTACAGCCCTACTTGCGCTTGCCGTAAGTTTGCCTGCACTTGCTTCTGAAACGCCTAACCTCGATAAAATCAACGAACGTGGCTCACTGCGCGTTGGTATGTCGACATTTGTTCCTTGGGCGATGCGTAACAAACAAGGCGATCTCGTTGGCTTTGAAATCGACGTGGCGAAACGCCTTGCCGAAGACTCTGGTTGGAAAGTCGAATTTGTACCTACGGCATGGGACGGTATTATCCCTTCTCTATTATCGAAAAAATTTGATGTAATCATCGGCGGTATGTCTATCACTGAAGCTCGTGCTAAAAGCGTATTGTTCACTGAACCTTACTCGCACTCTGGCGTTCAACTGGCGGCTAATAAAGAGCTAGCGGAAGGTTTTACTCAGATCTCTGATTTTGATTCTCGCCGTGTAAAAATTGCAGCACGTCGTGGAGCATTCACGGTTCAAGTCGCTCGTGAAACCTTCCCTAAGGCGAAAGTTCTACAGTTCGATGACGATGCTCAAGCATTCCAAGAAGTGTTGAACGGCAACGCACACGCGGTTATTGCGTCTAGCCCGAAACCAGAACACGAAACGATCAAAAACGCAGACACGCTATTTATTCCATTTGAAGAGCGTCTATCAAAAGGTAACGAAGCATTTGCAGTTCGCCTAGGTGAAACTGACAAGGCAGAATTCTTCAACGAATGGATCAAAGCACGTACTGAAGACGGTTGGTTGAAAGAGCGTTACGAGTACTGGTTCTCTACTCTAGATTGGCAAGACCAGATTGCTCAAGGTCAGTAATCAGAACTTTTGCTGGTGAATCGAGGCAGTGCGTTGTCTGCACTGCCTCGATTCGGCAACTTGATTCGCTTTATTGATGATTTAAAACTCAACAAAACAGCCTACTAATTATTATTGTTTAAACAGGAATGACGTGAGTAGTACTAGCGCATTGACAACACCTAAGCCCAACGTTCATATAAAGCCTTGGTATCAACGCCTTAACCTTTTGGATGGTGTGTTACTCGCTGTCATGTGTGTGTTTGCAGGCTGGCTTTATTATCGCTCTGCTGTTGGTATTAACTACCAATGGCGCTGGGAAGATGCGTTTACCCTGATTTTTATTCCGCCTTCTCAAGGCAGTATTCCCTATTTTTTCCAAGGCTTGATCGCAACGCTGCGCTTAAGTTTATGGAGTATGGTGTTAGCACTCTCTTTTGGCACATTGTTAGGTGTGGCAAGACACTCAAAGATCGCTTTCTTCAAAACACCGGCACTGATTTTCATTCAGTTGGTTCGTAATATTCCGCCGCTGGTGTTTGTCTTTATCTTTTACTTCTTTGTTTCTAACCAGCTGATCCCATTGCTTGGTTTAGAAAGCATTTTACGTGAACACAACGGCGAGATTAATGCTGTTCAAGATTTCCTGTTCGGCCCAGCTAACCTTTGGGAAAACTTGGCGTCTGGTGTTATCTGTATTGGCTTGCTCTCTTCTGCTTATATTGCTGAAGTAATTAGAGCTGGCTTAGAAGGTATTCCTAAAGGCCAATGGGAAGCGGCCGATTCACTCGGTCTGTCTGCATTGTCTAAGTATCGATTTGTAGTCGGCCCGCAAGTATTAACGGCCATCACACCGCCATTGGCTGGCCAAGCAATATCTTTGGTTAAAGACACGTCGATTGTGTCTCTGATTTCTATCCAAGAGATGACATTTGTTGGTACTGAGATGGCAAACTCTTCAGGTTTGATCTTTGAGATCTGGCTCATTGTTGGCTTCGTATATTTTGCTTTGTGCTTTGCGCTTTCACGTCTTTTCAAAGTGATTGAGCAGCGCTCTAGTGCCTATCTCAACCATCAATAACACCACCAATCAAAAATACGAATTCACCAGACTATTCATCACCCTTATCAATTTCACCTGATTGGTTTAAGCTATTGACCAATCGGGATTTATCCCTTCACATTTCTTCTTAGAAACGCAGTAAAATACTCGGCTGATTACTATACTTAAAGTATCGAACTACGTTGATTCTTCTCAAGGGCATCACTCAACATGGACAATCATAAAGAAAGAGCTTTTTACGCCGTTGTTGGCGCATTGGTTGGAGACGCCGCTTCAATGGGGCTGCACTGGCTGTATGACCAAGAGAGGATCTTACACGTGGCTGGTTTTGAGCCTGAATTTCGCTCACCGAATCGGTTCGATTATCAAGACAAAGGCTACTTTGCGCACCAAGGTAAAACCGCAGGTGAGCAATCGCAATATGGTGCTCAGTTATTGGCGATGGTCGACAGCTTAGTCGACAACCAAAAATACGATGAAGCGAACTATATTCAACATTTCCGCTTCTGGTTTGATTTTGGTGGCAGTTGGCAAGGCTACATTGATAAAGCGACGCGCATGAGCTTGCTGAACATCCATCAATTAGAACTAGAGGACGCCCCGATTACTGCCTGTGGCGCAGACGATACGCAACTTCCCGCAGTCTCAAAGATCATCCCATTGGTGGCGTGTACTTACACCTCTCACACTTTGCCAGCCATGGTAGAGAGTGCGGTACGAGTTACTAATAATAACGACAAAGCCGTGGAATGGGCGCAAGCCATCACCCTGTTGGTTCAAGCAGCGATACAGGGTAATTCACCATTACAGTCGGTAGAAATGGTACGACAAACCTGCAGCAAGTTTATACACGATCAAATCGATGAAGCACTGGCTGAACCTGAGCTTTCAATAACAGATGCCGCGAAGAAGTTCGGATTGCATTGTGAACTGAGTGCCGCATTTCCCTTGCTTATTCGCATCATTGCGGGTGCTCAGAGCTATAAACAAGGTATTCGAGACAATATCTTATGTGGCGGTGACAGCTGCGGGCGTGCGATTGTTATTGGCGCGGTATTAGCGGCGTGTTTCTACGAAGAAGATGGCGAAATTCCAACCGAATGGCTAAAACAAGTCGAACTCAATGGCGGTGTGCTGTCTTTGCCGATTGAATGACTCCCACAATAACGAACAAGGCAAAAGCGCCTTTCTTGCTCAAGAGCTCGAAAGGCGCTTTTCTTTTCACTAGCCACCTAAAGTAATCACTAGAAGTAACCACTTAAAAGAATGCTTTAAACGACCGACTTAAAGGAATAGCTTCAGTTTTGGTCAATAAACTTTGCGGATCCCTACGACCGCCAGTTTATTGCGCTAACCAACCCTGAGAACTAGAACCTTCTCTAGAACTGATACGCAGCGGAAAGCTTGTAGTTACGACCTGGTTCATAGTCATCCAAGGTAAAGCCTCTTGCTGTACCCGAACGAGACGCGTGTGAGGTGTATTGCTCATCAAACACGTTATCGATACCAAAGGTGACAGACAATCCATCCACATTTGATGGCACCCACTGAGCATACAGGTTATGAACGTCATAGCTTTCTTTGATCGGCTGACCATCGAATACATTGTCTTCGTCTTTAACAAACATTGAATTCCAACCAAAAATCGTTTCCAACGCTTCAGATTGATAGTCCAGTGTTAGCGTTATGCTGTCGCCCATATCAATACTGCGTCCATTGCCACCCGCGACAGCGCCGCCTGTGTCTTTGTTTTTAGTATCTGAACGAGCATAAGAAAGCTTGCTGTTAAACATCTCGTAACCATAAGACAAGCTCGCCTCAAAACCCTTTATCTCGACATCACCTAAGTTGTAAATCAAGTAACTCTGGTTTGCGGGCTGATACTCTTCGGCAATGTAATCATCGATATTGGTTTGGAATACAGTTAAGTTTGCACCAATAAAGTGATTATCTAAACGTTTATCGAAGCGCACACCACCTTGGGTGTTCTGCCCTGTTTCAGCCTTAATGTCGTCAGCTAAGAACGCTGCGTCTTGGTAAGCAATAAAGGTCTCCATCAACTCGGGTCCTTTGAACAGCGAACGGGTGCTCGCGAACAGCGTCCAGTCTTGGGTCACGTCCCATTGCGTTGCCAACGACCATGTTACGTCGTCAAAGTCATCGTTTCCTGTTTCGGCTTTACGCTGGTAATCATCAAAACGAACACCTGCAGTGATCGAAAAGGCTTGAGTAAAGTAGAACTGGTCTTCAACAAAAAGTGCGGTAGAAATTGCTGACTCATCCATAAACTTACTGCTGCCGTAATAGCTGCTCGATGACTTGTCCATGTAGTCAAAGCCATAAGTCGCGATATTATCAAACGACATCAGGCGATAGTCCGATTGGAACTTAGCATTCAGGCCAAAGTTTTGGTTTTTCGCCGTATTGTTAGATAAGCGGTTAGATGGCCAACGCGGTGCCATAACACTTTCATCACGCTGAATCTCGGTCTCTGTGTTGTACAGAGTGACGTTACCTTGATGACTTTCGCCACGCAGTTCATAACTTGCCGTAATAGTGTCACGGTCATAATCAGTTGGAATCAGGATGTCGCTAGATAAGCCTTCGTTAGCACCACCTGACATATCTGGACGCGGGCTGTAATCACCACTATCACGATACAGATCATAAGAAAGTTCAAAGCGGTGTAAGTCACTTGGCTCAAAACCAATCTTACCGAGAATGTTGTAAACATCGCCTTCTGACCCAAAGGTTTCATTACCGGCGCCGTCTTCGAAGTTATCACGACTCATGTAATGACTGTAAAGCATGGCATCGACGTTATCTGACAACAAACCATACACAGTGAGTGAACCTTGCTGGCTTGCGTTGGTTGCGTAACCGCCATAAACACGAGCACCAAAACTCTCGTCGTAACGAAGCAGGTCTTTGGCATCTTTGGTTTCAAACAGTACTGAGCCACCTAACCCATTTTGCGTCACCGAGTTATTACCCACTTGAATATCCGCTGACTTCAATATGTCTGGGTTTAGGGTTAAGTTACCGATATGGTGAAACATATTTGCGTGTTGAGAAGCACCATCCAGTCGAATATCTAAGTCAGTTTCACTCAAGCCACGAATAGTAATTCGTTGGTTGACCGAGTGCGTTCCCCCAACATCAACACCAGGGATTTCACGCAGCAGATCTGACATATGGTCAGCTTGCTTGAGTGACATGTCATCGGCAATGATCGATTCAGTGTTGCTTGATACTCTCGTTCCCCACACCACGACTTCATCAAAGTGCGATGTGTTCTCTTCTGCAGTTACAGGGCTGCTAAACGCGCTGGCAATAGCAATACAGAGGGCTGAAAGCTTGATTGTTGAGCTGACGGGGCTTTCCATAAATTCAATCCTAGATGTAAATGATAATAATTCGCAAATATGATAGAGTTGTAATTTATAAATGCACAGATGATTTGCTTATGCAAAAACGCACAGATGTTATGAGGAACGGTCAAATGGGTGAAGTAACATCAAAGCAGACTAAACTTGCCGAAACGGCTGTGGCAAAAGCAAATGTAATAGCCAAAAAATCGACATTAACTAAGAAAATAGCCCTGACCAAAAAACTAGAACAGACGGAAAAGCAGATCATCGTGACGCAAGGCCAAACCAAGCAAACGTCACTTGCTGAGGGGAAATTCCTTTCTTACCAATACAATGACCAGATTTTTGTACATGGCGGTCGTTGTGTTGAATTGGTCGACAGCAACATCGTATCGACCGCCCACTCCGCCATCCTGATTACGATTCTTCTTGAGGGAAAACTCACCTTTGGTTACGACGATCTCGAGTTCGATCTCGATGCCAACTCTGGCCCACAAGGTGTGGTGGTGAACCTTGCCAAGCCTGCCAACTTTAGGCGCTCTTTAATCCAAGGTAATAAGATAAATAAGATCAACATCTTGGTTAAGCCGCAATGGGTCGAGCCTCGTTTAAGTGACCACTGTTCTAGCAAATCATTCCTCGATTCACATAAGGCGTTTTACAACGTAAAGATTAACGCTGACATCATTCAACTCACGAACGCACTAACCATCCAAGCCACACCAACCAACTTCCAAGACAAGCTTGTCGTAGAGACGCTGACCCAGCAGTTACTTGCTCAAACCCTGTCGCAGATGCCGATTCAATGTTGTCAGCTATGTACTTCCGATGATGACCTCACAAATACAGAGAGCACAGATCCAGTCATCGCCTCACACAATACAAACTCGAGTGTAAACCTTGATATGGCCAGTACATCAAAGAGTTTCGATGCCAAGATTGAAGACATCATCAGCTACATTGAAATCAACCTAGATCAACAACTCAGCCTTGAAAGCATCGCGAGTAAGTTCTCGATGAGCATTTCCAATCTTCAGCGTCGATTTAAGCAATCTTACAACCTGACTATCAACGGCTATATCCGGTACCGACGTCTGGATATCGCGCGCCAACACTTAGAGCGTGGCTTGGTTTCAATAACCGAAGCGGCCTATGAAGCGGGTTATCAGCACCCTTCTAACTTCACCAGCGCCTTTAAGAAAACTTTTGGTGTTCCGCCCCATGAACTTGTAAAAAGTTCAGTCGCAAGAAACCGTTAGTTACTGAAACCAGTAAGATTAATAATTCCGAGTTAAAATTGGGAAATGAATGTCGATAACTCTGATTCTAGCGATGCTACAAACAGGTTTTGGGGTAGTATCGTCGCAAGGTTTTTACTTCGAAGATATTGCAGGCAAACAATTAGGAGCCAAAAGGAGGCTCATGAAGAGTGCAGTTCTGTAGTAGTAACATTCGGGCATTACTGACTATCAAATCTAAGTCGCCCCTCAAAACTAATAAACTCAATGACACAGCGTACCATTGAGTTTATTTACAATTTCCAGCTAAGTTAACCAGTTTTAAGGCAGCTAGTACTTTGGAGCCGACGAACGATTAGAGCTGCTGACTCTTAGGAGTTTCTATATTCCACTCTTCACCGATAGTATCTGATACCGCAAGCAGACCCTCAAGGTAAATGGAAACTTCTTCACTTGATTCAACTGTGAAATAAAAGTCCTTCTCAGTTTCCTGAGCAGCAAAGATTAGGTCATCAGTTAAAGTCAATGTGTTGGGTTTAACCATGTACTCACTCGACATTTCGATAGAGTGGTAACGTTTATATCCGTCTACAGCGATCCCTCTTGGAACATTGCAGCGTGCTTCTTTAACAACGTAACTACCTGGCTTGATATTATCAAACAATACGTACTCTAGATCTTCGTAGACTGTCATTCTCAGCGTCTCCGGTTCTTGAGCGAGTTCATCACCAATCTTTTCGTACATTAGAATCGAAAAAGTATCACACGGATAAGCACTACCAACCTTAATGATCTTCGTAGTAATACCAATAGCTCCATCTCCATGAGGAGCAGATAGAGTATTCGACGCATTATGAGGTAACGTCATACAACCCGTTAAGCTAGCTACCAAAGCCATTGGCAGAAAATGTTTCATATAAAGCCTTTATTCTTATCAATCTAATTATTCGGCGACCCTATCATTAAAAAACCGGACCGAAAACACAGATTGATAAAATATTGATATGGTTGGCATTATTTTATAATTCAACTGACAATTCTCTTATTTACACGACCTCTGTTGGCAGATTATGGCAACTATCTGATAGAGATATAGGCTAAAAGGAATGAGTTCATCTCTATTATTACTAACTATTTGCGACACATATAGACAAACTGTTCGTTTTGCGAGGTGATTTCAAAGCCAAACCTCAAGTACAACTCCCCAACTCGATTACCTTGTAGATAACAAAGCTCGACGGGTTTATTGAGGCTGTCAGCCTTAGTTAAACAATCTTTCAATACTTGGCTACCAATGCCCTTCCCATGATACTCAGGTAGTAAGAAGAATCGGCAAAAATAGAAGTGATCGCCCTTGTCTTGCAACAACACACAACCAATCGCTTTACCTTGATATTCAATGATTTCAGGCCGTTCTTCTGCCCACTCTTCGGCGTGTATATCTCGCTGAATCTGCTCATCCCAGCCAAAAACTGCTTTGATTGGCTCAAATTCAGCCGCCTTTTTTAGCTCGAACAGAAATTCATAATCTGATGACTGAGCGGGTCTTGTCGAATACTTCAAAATATCTCCAACAATAATCAATGAACTATAGCCAATAAATAAAAAACGACAGCGGCTTCATTTCCAAAAAGCTCGCTCACGACAAGCAAGTGAGAATTGGAAGGTGCCATGTTTCAGTGTTCATTTAGGGTTTAGTTGATAGCGTAGAACTTCGTGCTTATCTTGCTCTGAGTAAAAGGTATTTAAGAACTGCCCACCACACTTCTCAATTACTTTTTGCGAAGCAATATTGCGGTACTCACAGGTAATAATAGCGTTTTCGGTCAGTACGTGGCGTTGAACCCAAGACAACATATGACTTGCGATACCTTGCCCTCTCGCTTGTGACAAAGTCTCGTAGCCTATATGGCCGATAACGTCATGAATGTATTCACTGGTGCCATGACGAACTCTTATGACACCAAGGATTTGACCAGAGTCGATACAAAAATACGTAGAAGCAGGCGTCCAACCTTCTGGCAGTTCCTCACCTTTTGAATAAGCGACTCGCCTTTGTAAATACGCATCACTACTGTCAGAAATACCTGTATAAATATCTAACCCATCTTCAACACAGGCGTTCACATAGTGATGAAAGGCAGTTGAATGCGAAAGAGCAGCTTTAACCATGTCCATATAATGTTGATTCCTAGTTACTTTTCTTCCGGGGTTAGCTATCAAGCCTAAGCTAAGTGCATGGTGTATTCCTGGTGTCCGGTATACTCATCAGATTGTTCGCTCATAATAGAAAAACCTTGGGACAAGTAGAACTGAATCGTCGCTTGGTTTTCTTTATATACATTTAAAGACAAGTTCGGACATTCAAGCTTCGCGTGTTGGATAAGTTGCTTACCAATACCACTGCCTTGATGTTCTGTACTGACAAAGATCGCCGCTAAGATCCCTTCATAAAGCGAATAAAAGCCACGAACCTCACCGTCTACTTGATACACGTAAGTTGTTGATGCAGGAATATATAGGTCGCGCATATTAGCCACTTGCGACTCCCAAAACTCAGGAGCCACAAAGTCATGCGCCTTGATCGAGGCGGTTAGCCAAATATCTAAAACAGCTTCAATATCAGCTGGGTTGTACTCTCTAATCATCTTAATTCTCAAGCAATTAATATTGTTTAATAGACGAACCAGTATGCCAAGAAACGACTTAAACTTATTGAAGATTCACGACAATGTCCCAGTCAGAATTATTGAACGGCAATGATAGATCAATACCATTGGTTTCTATTGTTTCTTAACGTACTTCGCGGTAACGAGCATTTCACCGCCACCATCCAGCTTGCAATCTAGCTGATGATCTTTGCCTTCATTAATTCGTCTGATTACCGCTTTAGTGCCGATTTTCAGTACAGAAGAACTGCCTTTGATTTTTAGATCTTTAATGAAGGTAACTTTATCGCCACTTTCCAATACAACGCCATTTACGTCCTTAACACGCGCGGCTTCTCTTTCTAAACGCTCTTCTTCTGGGTTCCATTCGTAGGCACACTCAGGGCAGATTAGGTTGTTTTGGTCTGGGTAGACATATTCAGATTGGCATTGCGGACAAGGAGGTAAAGACATACGTTAATACTTCATTTAAATAGAATTTGTTCCATTTTAATGACTCTTGTCAGGCTTAGCGAGCATAAATCTAACAAGTTTTACGGATAGCTAATTGTCTTAAAAAAGAGCAGTACCTAAAACGAACAAACACAGCCGCTAAGCTGTGTTTGTTTAAAGGTCTGAAAAGCGGAACGGCTTAACGTTCGACTTTTGGTGAGTAAATCGAGTAAGCGGTGATTTGCCCTGCCACGATTGCAGAGAACATAAATAACGCCGACAAACCAATACTCGGGATAGGCAGAATCGATTGTTCAAACACCGATTGGCTGGCACTCACTAATACTCGGCTACCCGGAACCAAGATGATGATCCCTTGCACGATATAAATAGAGCCCGTGAGCTCCATCTTCTTAGCAATCCAAGTTCCGTACAAAGTAATAAGAACCGTCGTAACCCAAGTACCGACAACCCAGCCACTATCAAAACCAAGATAGAATGGCCCCCACATACCAAGAACCGCAACGGGTAAGCCAAGTAAGATGTCTTTAGGGCGAGCATTGAACATCACACCGATAGACACAGAGATCAGCACCAAGCCAGATATGTGCATCCACATCGGTACCGCATTTGTATAGTCGATGGAGACCGCTTGTCCCCATATCGCTTCACCAATGTTGAGCCCCATGATAATCCCGACAAACAGCTTAATCAGGGTTAAGGCGCTCTGCCCTAGCAAGCTGGTACCAGAGACTAGATCATTAAACGCCAAACATTCTAATGCGTTGGCAATGGATAACCCGGGGACAAACAAGACGATCGAGGCGATACACAACGCCCACACTGGTATCGGCAACCCTGTGCTCGCCAAAAACGCTACAAAGATACCCGTTAACAATGCCGAGATGAACTCAACCGCAATAGCACGACGTGAATGAAGAACTTGCTGGCATACCCAAACCATCAAACCCAATAACGCAGAAAAGCCAACCGCTTCCAACGTACTGCCCACCAGCATCAAATACGCAGGCGGAATACCCATATTGGCAAGTGCCGTCACAAACTTAGAGTAACCGACAGGCTCTGGTACAGGCTCACTGCTTGGCTGGTTAATACGAATGATCGTATTGGCCAACAAACTCAGGTTAATTGACGCAGGCTTTAGACGCTTAAGAATAACGGCGTTGTTATCGTCTGGAAATTGATAGTTAATCGCAGTTGGCGTTGCTTGGATCATCACGTCAACATCATGCTTTTTTGCATAGAATTGAGTGTATTTCTCTAGCTTGTAAGGAGCACAGCCACTGCGGTGAAGAGTGTCACCAATTTCAACAATTTTGTTAATTCGGAACTGAGAAGGCATGGGTATTTTAGGGGAGACAAAATGTGCGGCAAATGTACCAAACGATAGACGGAATGACGAGACTTTTGCGTGAATTATCAACTGAACTCGTTACTTTTTTCTGCAAAGGCTTAGAAGTGCCTATAACTCTACTCATTTGGGATTAGTTTACTGAATGTTTTGACTGGCTGATAAGTTAAATCTATGCATTCTGATTGTTATTAACGGACGCCAAAACACGATTAAAAATCAGTTTATGTTAACACTCAAAATTCCTTAATTTGTATGGATTTTATGACAAGCTAACACCAACAAACTGGTTTATAAATCAAACCAAATTTGTCACAGAAATAGCGGGGGATTTTCCATTGTTTCTCGCCCTCCGTTTAGCGAGAGTTTAGTCACATTTTATTCACTCTGAAAACGCCGAACATGATTGAAAAACTAGCGGTGTGGTGGTTATGCGAGCACTTGGAATAAAAATGAAAGAAAAAGGTTTCGTTTTCAGTTAGATGTGGCATTATCACTCTCGTTAAGACGATGTGCGTACATCGTATAATGGCTATTACCTCAGCCTTCCAAGCTGATGATGCGGGTTCGATTCCCGCTGTACGCTCCAGTCTTCTTGATGCCTCAGTCTTACTCTTAAGACAGTGTGCGTGCATCGTATAATGGCTATTACCTCAGCCTTCCAAGCTGATGATGCGGGTTCGATTCCCGCTGCACGCTCCAACTTCTCCTTAAGCTTCATGACATACTTTCTTCCAGCGATGCCCTATTCAAAACTTTCTCCGTTCGATAAATCCATAGTCATTAAATCTATACTGATTAAACTAATTTGGTTTAAGCTTAGATTGACGAATCAACGCTAAGTGACCAACCAAAGCTATTAACTCCTTAAATCGCTTCGTATTTCTGACACCTATCCAAATCACACATTGCAGTTCAGCTTTTAATGATTTTCAAAATTGTTCCAATTTAATAATCTTGGTCAATATCCGAAAAAACAGTTGTGTTAATGTGCGCGCATTAGCAACAACCCATAAATAATAAAAATGTTTAAAAGCAATGAGTTAACAATTAACATCGAAGCAATTAATGTCGCTTTAGCAAAAGTCGAAAATGCCAATAAAATTCAGCTAGATACATTGAAAGGTTATGTGAACAGCGAGCCTGAACAAGCTGTACTGGCTTTTCGATCGCTGAATGAAGCAGAATCAATCGACGACAAGTTTAAAAAGATCATGGCAGAGCTACCGCACCTGAGCGGCGAAGCACACCACCTGCTTGAAACTTCTATCTTGCTACAGTGATTCTAGCTACAGATAAGCCTCAGCCAATACAAGTTAGTTCATGCATTCCTGAACAGGTTGAGACTTATCTTTAACTGGTCACAATGTTTAACCAATGACTTAGCGGTCACACAAAGCTGTGCTGATAGGTTGAAATGAATTGGTGATGTAAGACCCTCGCATTACTCCCAGAAGTTCCACCACTTTTTGCTGTTTTCTTCACGCTGCTGTTGGCCTTTCTCTGACCCTTTTCCTTCTTCTTTACGCTCTTGTTCCGCTTTCTTATCTTTCTGCTTTTCTAATCCCGACTTTTCTTCGTCATTATCCATATCATCTTCAAGCTTTTCTTTCTTACCTTTGAGCTTCTCTTTACTCTCTTCGAGGGCTTCTTTCTCGTCTTCCAAATCGTCGAGTTCTTTATCTAATTTCTGCTTATCTTTTTTGTTCTTACTTTTTTTCGCTTTCTTATTTTTCTCTTCGATCATTGAATCAAGCTGCTTCTCACGATCATCAATTTCGCCTTCAACTTTTTTAGCCTCAGCGAGCGTTTTTACTTCTTCTAAATCGGGCTTACCTTTACCAGCCCACTCAGGTTTAGCAGCAATGCTGTGGGTCGACCACGTTATTAAAGCACTCGTTACTGCAAGTACTAGAACTGTCTTATTCATCCTTAAACCCCTATTCCTATAGTCTTTTAAAGCTAATACCTAAATAGCACTAAAACAAGGTAGCCATACCTAGCACTCACCCCTTTGAACTAGATATGGCTTGTGTATCACCTAAAGCGTTATCGATTTCGCCATGCCCGCTTCCGCATGTCCTGGAATATTGCAGGCAAATTCGACTTGATTATCACCGTGGAAATGCCAAAGCATCTGCTTTGCTTTGCCCGGCTTAACTGTAACTGTACTACCCGAGTCATGAGCGTGATTACCCATATTTTTCATCATTTCACGGTGCTCTAATTGCTCTGTTGCAGAACCAATTGAGAATTCATGATCGATCTTGCCTGTGTTCATCAAAACAAACTGCACCACGTCGTTCGGCTCAATATCAACCTTGTTCTTAAATGTGATTTTCATATCGTCACTTAGCAGAACATGAACCACTTTATCCGGCTTTGCGCCTGTCGCAGGCATACCCACTTCAGACATGCCTTCCATATTCATCATCGAATGGTCCATCTTTCCATCCTTCATCATGCTGTGATCCATTTTTGAATGATCCATCTCTCCACTCTTCATCATCGAGTGGTCCATGCTTGAATGGTCAACAGCTGAGTGGTCCATTTCAGCAAAAGCCGTTGCAGTGGTCAGTGTTAGAGCGATAGCAATTAGTGTCTTTTTCATGATCGTTCCTTAGATTAATTCAGTTATTTATTTGTTAGTTTCACATGTTCATGTGGTACGCCCTTACCCACTCTGTTTTGGCAAGTAAGGGATAATAATCAATACGTTATTTGTTTGTCTCGTTTTGGCTATGCGTTATCTCACGCTGTTTCCAGAGCTTAAAGATTGCAGGCAACACCAGTAGGGTAAGCAACAATGCAGACGCCATTCCGCCTATCATCGGCGCAGCAATTCGCTGCATCACTTCAGAGCCCGTACCCTCGCCATACATGATTGGAATTAGGCCAATGATCACCGTAAGTACCGTCATCATCACAGGGCGAACACGCAGTCCTGCGCCCTCACGGATCGCATCCGTTAAGTCTTCACTCTGAAGTGCTTGCTGGTTCTGCTCCGCATCCAATTTTTTGTAGTGCCATGCTTGGTTTAGGTAGACCAACATGATCACACCTATCTCAACAGCAACCCCGGCAAGCGCGATGAAGCCCACACCCACCGCAATGGAGAAGTTGTAATTGAGAACATGCATTAGCCATAGGCCGCCAACCATCGCGAGTGGCAATGTCAGCATGATCATCATCACCTCACCGACACGGCGGAAACTGAGGTAGAGCAACAACATGATGATGGCGATGGTGATTGGCACAACGACACTTAAACGTTCTTTGGCACGCTCCATGTATTCGTATTGACCAGACCATGCCAGTGAATACCCGGCAGGCAAGACGATTTGGTCAGAAACAACTTTTTGCGCCTCTGCGACATAAGAGCCAAGGTCACGCCCTTCGATATCGACAAATACCCAACCGTTAGGGCGTGCGTTCTCCGTCTTAATCATTGGTGGTCCATCTTCATAGCGAATGTCTGCAACATCAGACAAAGCAATTCGTGCTCCATTTGGTGTCACTAACGGCAGGTTCTGCAACTTAACGACAGAATCACGATAGCTTTGTGGATAACGAACATTGATTGGATAACGCTCTAACCCCTCAACGGTTTCACCCACGTTCATGCCACCAACCGCAGTCGAGATAACTTGTTGCACTTCTTTAATGCTCAAGCCATATCGCGCAGCAGAACGACGTTTGATGTCTATCGTCACATAACGACCACCCGCAACACGCTCAGCGTAGACAGAAGCCGTACCACTCACGCTATTGAGGATGGGTTCAAGTTGAGAGCCAATGTCCTCAATCACGCTCAGATCTGGGCCTGCGATTTTGATACCAATTGGCGTTTTAATACCGGTCGCCAACATGTCGATACGCGTTTTGATTGGCATGACCCAAGCGTTGGTCAAACCGGGGAATTGAATCAGATCATCAAACTCTTTACGCAGAGACTCCGTAGTGACACCGTCACGCCACTGTTCTCGCGGTTTAAGCTGAATAACCGTTTCAATCATAGTCAGTGGCGCAGGATCGGTTGCTGTCTCTGCTCGGCCAATTTTGCCCCAAGTGGTTTCGACTTCTGGAATGGTTTTGATGAGCTTGTTGGTTTGTTGCAACAACTCACGAGCCTTACCTATTGAGATACCCGGATACGTGGTTGGCATGTACATCAAATCCCCTTCGTCCAAAGGAGGGATGAATTCACTACCAAGCTTACTGGTTGGGTAATAAGCAGACGCCATTAAGCCAAGTGCGATAACAATCATCACCTTTGGATATTTTAGGCTGAGATTTAGAAGCGGCTTGTACATCGCCACTAGGCTGCGGTTTACTGGGTTTTTGTGTTCAGGTAGCACGTTGCCACGAATGAAGTAACCCATTAGCACAGGCACAAGCGTGATAGCCAAACCGGCTGCAGCGGCCATTGCATACGTCTTGGTAAACGCAAGTGGCGAGAACATCTTGCCCTCTTGCCCTTCTAGCGCGAACACAGGCACAAAACTCAAGGTAATGATAATCAGAGAGAAGAACAGCGGCGCGCCAACTTCTTCTGCTGCCTTACCAATCACTTGCCAACGGTTTTTGTCAGTGAGCGGAGTCCGTTCAATGTGTTTATGAACGTTCTCAATCATCACTATGGCACCATCCACCATGGCGCCAATCGCAATCGCGATCCCGCCAAGAGACATGATATTGGCGTTGATACCCTGCCAATGCATCACAATGAATGCACCTAAAATACCAACAGGCAGACTTAGTGCGATAACCAGTGATGAGCGGATATGGAACAAGAACAGCGCACACACCACGGCGACCACGATGAACTCTTCAGCCAGCTTCTTCCAAAGGTTTTCAACGGCTGAATCAATCAAAGTAGAGCGGTCATAAGTCGCGACAATCTCGACACCATCCGGTAAGCCAGCTTGCAGCTCAGCGAGTTTGGATTTCACCGAGTCGATCACTTCGCTGGCATTTTCACCAAAGCGCATCACGATAACGCCGCCAACCGCTTCTCCTTCACCATTGAGTTCCGAGATACCACGACGCATTTGTGGGCCAAGGTTAATGTCAGCGATGTCACCCAATAACAGCGGAGTACCTTTGTCAGTCACTTTTAGCGGCAGAGATTGAATGTCTTCGATGCCTGTCAGGTAACCGGTGGTACGAACCATATGTTCGGCTTCCGCAATCTCAACAACAGACGCTCCTGTTTCTTGATTACCATCTTGGATTGCCTTGTTGACCTGTTGAAGTGTTAGGTCATAAGCACGTAACTTGGCAGGATCAATCTGTACTTGATACTGCTTCACCATGCCGCCAACGGTCGCCACTTCAGACACGCCTTCTACAGTTTGCAATTCATACTTCAAGAACCAATCTTGCAAACTACGAAGTTCCGCTAAGTCGTGCTGACCTGTTTTATCTTGCAACACGTAGCTGTAAACCCAGCCCACACCGGTTGCATCTGGCCCTAGTGTTGGCTTGGCACTCGATGGCAAGTTAGGTGCAACTTGGCTTAAGTACTCCAACACTCGTGAACGCGCCCAGTACATATCAGTATCGTCATTGAAGATGATATAGACATAGGAATCACCGAAGAACGAGTAACCACGAACTGTTTCAGCACCCGGTACAGCTAACATGGCGGTGGTCAATGGATAGGTCACCTGATCTTCGACCACCTGTGGGGCTTGACCCGGATAACTGGTTTTGATGATTACCTGAACATCTGACAAATCAGGAATGGCATCGACAGGTGTATTTTTAACGCTGTATAAACCGCCAAATACGATGGCGACAGTGGCAACCAGCACTAAGAAACGGTTGCTAATAGACCAGCGAATAATTGCATTGATCATAGTTCGCCCTCACCCGTGCTATTCGTCGGTTCGAGAGATTTGAGCACATAATCAGAACCTTGCTTCGCAACTAGAAACCGAATGGTTTGACCCTCGGCAAACTCAGATAAATCAAGGTCATCACTGGCTTGGAAATTCATTTCACCCGCTTTCCAATTCCACTCAGGGACTGGCTGATATTTTACAGTGATCATGCCAAAATCTGCCATCAACATGGTGATGTCACCCGTTACCCAAACTTCGCCGGCGATCTTGTGTTTGTTGACCTTGTAATCAACAACCTCGTACTGCCCTGACTCTGTCTTTCTCATCTCAAAATCAATCGCCTTACCACGTTTCACGTCACTCATGTCTAAGCCTTCCGCAAAGGTGAAATTCATCACCATGCCCGGCCAATCCCACTCTGGAACAGGCTGATGGTTAATCGTCACCATGCGACTGCCTTGCATAACATCGGAAATTTCGCCATTTGCCCACACGGTTTCAGCTTCTTCCTCAACACCATTGATGCGTGACAGATCAGCAGATTGGCTCGATTCAGAATCCAACATGAAGTGAGCAGAAGTGACAATGTTTTCGCCTTGCTCTAGCCCTTGAAGCACCTCTATTTTTTCGCCAGCTTCACGACCAACCTCAATACGAGCAGAGCGATACTTGCCAGAACCTTCTGACATCACCACTCGAGTCATACCACCGGAGTGAATCACCGAAGATCTTGGGATAGTAAGAACGGCTTCATCACTAATGGGTTTCAGCGCAATATTGGCAAACATATTTGGCTTAAGCTCGCCATTTGGGTTGGAGAACTTCAAACGAACACGCAAGGTTCGAGTTTTTGGGTCAAGGATTGGGTACACGTAATCGACATTACCCAACCACTCTTTGCCAGGAATGGCATCTAGCGTCATCACCGCATTGCTGCCTGATGAGATCCAGTGCGCTTGACGCTCAAATACCTCAGCATCAACCCATACTTCGCCTAATGGGCCTGCACTGATCACCGCTTGTGCAGGTGAAAGATAACCACCTTCTCGGATATTCAGGCTTGCGATGACACCATCGGCTGGCGCTTTGACTTCAATGGTTTGTGAGGCTTTGCCTTGGCGCGTAATAGAGCGGATTTGAGTCTTATCAACACCCAAGGTAATTAAGCGTTCAGTCGAGCCCTTGATCAAACCTTTACGACCCGTTTTATAAGCACTGATCAACTCTTCTTGTGCTTTAACAAGCTCTGGAGAATAGAGTGTGAAAAGCACATCACCTTTGTTTACCTTCTCACCCACAGCGTTGATGTAGAGCTTCTCAACCCAACCAGCTGCTCTTACGTTGGTTTGCCACAATGTACTTTCATCGAACGCCACATAACCCACGGTTTCAATCCGAGGAGACAGCGCTTCGAACTTAACTTTCGCTGTTTTGACACCCAGATTATTTTCTACCGAAGAATCAATGAACACGGTACCGGGCTTATCTTTGGCTCCGCCGTTCACATCGTCAGCATATACAGGGATAAGATCCATCCCCATTGGCGATTGACCCGGCTTATCACGCTGATAATTTGGGTCCATCGGAGCAACCCAATACAGAGGTTCATCCTTGGTTTGTTTACTTACTTCGGCGCCTGTACTCGTTGCCATTGCTGACATGTTATGTGCTGACCCAACGACAAAGTGATTCACACTAAAACCCAATGCCCCACCGACCAATAAAGCGATTGTTGCTACTTTTACTGTACTCATTGTCTATTCCCTTATTGATTGGCTGTGTGTTTAGTTGCGCTTGAGTTGAGTTGTGGTTGGTTTACTTGGTATTCAAAGCCACTGACTAACGCTGCCAGTTTGCTGTTAACGATGTTGAGATCGGTGATCAAACGTTGTTGCTCTAACTTAAGCGCCAGCTCATCGGTCGTTGCTAAAATGACATCGTTAAACTGAGCGGTATTGTTTTGATAGCCCCTCTCAACCGCGCTGATTCGCGCTGCGGTTTGAGGAAGCAAGGACGTTTGATAGCGATCTAATCGCTGGATCAGATTTGATCTGTCCACCAGCAATGCATTCACTTGCGCGTTCATTTGGGAAAGTAAGGTGTCTTTTTGAGATTTGGCCGCACCAACTTGATACTGAGCAGCCGATAAGTTTTTATCTTGTCGGTTCCCTGTAAACAGCGGGATGTCGACTGTCAGATAAGCACTCACAAGATCAGAAGCTGGTTCACCCGCCATGTTGTTGGCTTGACGGTGTGCATACATCACTTCCACCCCAAATTGCGGGGTATAAGCTTGCTCGGCTAACTCAACCTGAGTTTGATTGGAGGAAATACTGACATCGGAGATCTTAACCAAAGGATGGTCAGTCAGTAGCTGATAGTGCTTGGTTGAATCGATATTGGTCGCTAATTTGCTTTCCAACAACGACCAATCGACTTGGTTAGTTGCATTCAGTGTGCCTTGAGAATCAAGAACCTGAGAGCCTAGCCAATCAGAACCCAACCATTCAGAAAGCTGAGAGATTAGACGACGCTGAACTTGCTGGTTTGCCTGAAGTTTCTCATCAAGCTTGCTCACTTGAAGCTGAGCATTAAGCAGATCTTGCGCTTCACTTTTACCAATCGAGTAATTGGTTTGTACATAGTTTTCAAGCTCAACCAACAAGCGACGATTTTGACGTATCACCGACTCAGCTTTTTGTTGATAACCTAACTCAAGCCAAAGCTGCGTCATGCTATTCGCAACCGTCAATTCTCTTGCTTGCACCTGCAAAGCTAAAGCATCTGCCTGTTGGCCTGCCTTTTTCTGTTGGAGGTTAAGCGTATCGCCACGCTCAAACTGCTGCATCAACCCTACCGATATATTAGTCATCGGGTCTTCGTCGAATTGAAAGCTATCGACAGGCAAACCACCAAATCCAACTTTCAATTTCGGGTCCATTAAGGTCGAGCTGGCAATGCCCGTTTCTCGCATCGCTTGAGACTGAGCAAAGTACTGTTTGCGATTTCCATCTTCGCTTAAAGCAATCTCAATCAGTGTATTGAGTTGCTGCGTCGAGCTTGCTTGGTCATGTGCTGAAATGTGTTGAGCATTTGAAGCTGACGCCGTGGTAGCCGCGAGCGTAGCACTTGAAAACAAGGCCATAGGCAAGGCAGCAGCAACCACTAAGCTCGTGTTCATGACAAACACAGAGGTTGTTGGTTTCATATTCACAATGAATGTCCATATCTAGCGCTAATTAGCGCATAAAAAAGAATGGCTTATCAGGTTTATCTAACTGATAGAGCTGTATTTTTAGATATAGATTTATGCGGAAGGTGGGCGTAGCAAAGATTGAGCGCGTGCGACTTTCTGGCCAATCGTGACCGATTGAAAACGAGCTAATGAAAAGGAAAGTTGATCAACGGCTTGAACAGCCTGAATTGGATAGGGACTTGCAGAACACATTGAGGCACAGCAATCGGCACTCGAACAATGGTTACCCATCATCGGACTGCCGTCTTCGCTCATTGAAGACATATCGAATTGAGCCATCAAAGCATGAGCACTCATGTTAGAGTCTTCAGGGTGTACTTCTTCACTCATCACATGACACCCTGCCATTGAATCATTAACCGAAGTATCGCTGTGGTAACAAGCCGACTTGCTCGACCCCATTTCCATCATCATTACTTCAGTCATCAAGGCTGAGGAGCTTGAGGCATAGCTAGACATCAACATCGCAATGATGCTGAAAACAATAATCCAAGTTTTTCGGAATGTGTTTGTCATAGCTTACCTTTGAATTTACAACGCAACTATAAACGTTCCCCTTAGGGTAAGGTCAATGCCATTGTGCCGATATTTACCTGACCGTTGAAAAAGTATTCATCCTCTCTTTCATCAAAATGAGATAATTCTTCGACTTTGCAGTTTTTTCTTTAAAAATTATCCAATTAGCTAGCGAAACCTCTATCTGTGTATTTTACTTAAGACAGTGCAACCACGATTCACGGATGATAAAAATGGCTAACAAAAAAAACGTCGAAACAAACAAGAAAAATACAGAAATCAAAAATAAGAAAAGTAACGAGATAGAACAAAAGAAACCAACACAAAAAAAGAAGCGCAGACTGCATTCACATCTAAAAGTGAATATCCCACTTTTTCAGTCACTCATGATGATTTTGCCATCATTGGCTAAACACGCTGCTGCGGAAAGTATAGACAATTCCAGCGACGCTGCAGATCAAGTAACCGCAAATAACGTGACCGAAAAAGATGTCACCGATGACCATAGCAAGGCGGACTCATCAGCGGTTGCTCTCCAAGAAGCTCAGACGGGTGACAGCGACGTAAACTCCACCTTAAGTGCAAGTCATGCCGCCCATGGTTCGAGCTCTCACTTGGTTCCTTCTCATCATTTGTCGACGCTTTCTCACCCGCAAGTCCATTACATTCCTTCGGTATCGATGCCGACTATCTCCTCAGGGAGTAACGGTCAGCCGACTCATTCGAATGCGCCTACGACGCCCGCTTTACCTGTCACCTTTATGCCAGAAGTCATAAAAGGTACGTACGGAGAGCTTCATGTTGATGCAAATGGTCAATACACATTCGTATTGAATCCAAATTCTCCTCAATACATCCTGTTAAATCAGCACCAACCAGGTACTGACCATTTTGCGTTACATCTATCTAATGGCTCGAGCATCATTGTCCAGATACCAATAACAGGTAAGCAAGACACGCCAAGTATTTCTGGAGACTTAACAGGTGTCGTAACAGAAGATCACAATATTGATTCACAAGGCTTGTTACATGCGAACGGCAAAATCGATGTCATAGACCCTGACCAAAATGAAAGTTCGGTTACACCGGAAGTTATCTCAGGTAAATATGGTTCATTAACTATCGATGCTGATGGACATTGGCAGTATCAAGTTGATAACTCGCTCTCTAATGTTCAAGCTTTAACCGCTGCCACTTCACTGCATGAAAGTTTCACAATTCACACCAAAGATGGCACACCGCAAACGATCGATATGACGATTGGCGGAAACGACGACAATGCCGTAATTACGGGTGTGGATGCTGGCACGTTAACTGAAGATTTAACGACACAAGTTCAAGGGCAGCTTTCGGTAACAGATTCAGATCTTGGAGAAGATCATTTTCAGGCATCACAAGTAACTAGCAATTTCGGTACGCTAAGCATCACCAAAGACGGTGCGTGGACATACAATTTAGACAACAATAACCCAGTAGTTCAAAAACTTGGCCAAGGTTCAACTGCGACAGACATCGTCACTGTTCACTCAGCTGATGGTACACCTCACAACGTAACTATCAACGTGAGAGGCACTAATGATAATCCAGTAGTAAGCAGTCAATCTCCACACCTCCCCTCAAAGGCAAATATTAGTGCACCTCCTTCGGGACTGGGGAAAACCATATATGAGGATGTAAATGTGCAAAATGGCCATTTACATACCGGCGGTCAATTACATGTTGATGATAAAGACTTCAACGAATCAACATTTTTGCCTGAGAATCTACATGGGGCTTATGGCGAATTAAAACTTACGAGTCAAGGCACTTGGTCTTACATTGCTAACAATAACAATCCGAATATAGAACAACTGAATAATGGCGACACGCTAACCGAGCGCTTTAAAATACATACAAAAGATGGATCGGTATTTGAACTTAATGTTTATATCAATGGCACCAACGATAAAGCGACGGTCAGTACAGCAACGGTCAGTATAGATGAAACCGACAGAGCGGTAACGGCTTCAGGTACGCTAACCAGTACTGACGTGGATAACGCCGATAATACGTTCACACCGAATTCCATTTCAGGCACTAACGGTGACCTGACTATTGACGCCAATGGTCATTGGAGCTTCACAGCTAACAGCGCGTTTAATCAATTAAACGTTGGCGACAAAGTCGAAGAAACCTTCACTGTGTCATCTGTTGATGGCACACCGTCGACCATCAAGGTGACGATTAATGGCACCAACGATAAAGCCACTGTTAGCAGTGCAACTGTCACCATCGATGAGACTGACAAAGCGGTAACCACCTCAGGCACCCTAACCAGTACCGATGTAGATAATCCAGATAATACCTTCACGCCAGGTTCCATTTCAGGCACCAACGGGGATCTTACTATTGACGCCAATGGTCATTGGACCTTCACCGCAAACAGTACCTTTAATCAGTTGAATGTCGGCGATAAGGTTGAGGAAACCTTCACCGTATCATCAATTGATGGCACAACTTCAACCATCAAAGTTACGCTCAATGGTACTAATGACAAAGCCACTGTTAGCAGTGCGACCGTCGCCATTGATGAAATTGACAAAGCAGTAACAACTTCAGGCACGCTAACCAGTACCGACGTCGACAACCCCAATAACACGTTCACGCCAGACTCCATTTCAGGCACCAACGGTGACCTGACTATTGATGCTAATGGTCATTGGGCGTTCGCCGCGAACAGTGCGTTTAACCAATTGAATGTCGGCGATAAGGTCGAAGAAACCTTCACGGTGTCGTCTATTGATGGCACACCTTCGACCATCAAGGTCACGATTAACGGCACTAATGACGCAGCTACTGTCAGTAGCGCGACCGTTGCCATCGATGAAACTGACAAAGCAGTAACGACATCAGGTACCCTCACCAGTACTGACGTGGATAATCCAGATAATGCATTCACACCGGATTCGATTACTGGCACAAACGGTGACCTAACTATTGATGCTAATGGGCATTGGGTGTTCACCGCCAACAGCGCGTTTAATCAGTTAAACGTCGGCGACAAAGTAGAAGAAACCTTCACTGTCACTTCCGTTGATGGCACACCTTCGACCATTAAAGTCACGATTAACGGCACTAACGACGCCGCTACTGTCAGCAGTGCGACCGTCGCCATCGATGAAACCGACAAAGCGGTAACGACATCAGGTACGCTAACCAGTACTGACGTGGATAATACAGATAATACCTTCACGCCGGATTCCGTTGTTGGATCTAATGGTGACCTGACTATTGATGCCAATGGTCATTGGACGTTCACTGCGAACAGTGCGTTTAACCAATTGAACGTCGGCGATAAAGTCGAAGAAACCTTCACTGTCACTTCCGTTGATGGCACACCTTCGACCATTAAAGTCACGATCAATGGCACTAATGACGCTGCTACTGTCAGCAGCGCGACCATTGCCATCGATGAAACTGACAAAGCGGTAACTACCTCAGGCACCCTCACCAGTACCGATGTTGATAATCCAGACAATACGTTCACGCCGGATTCGATTTCAGGTACCAATGGCGACCTTACTATTGATGCCAGTGGACATTGGGTGTTCACCGCCAACAGTGCGTTTAATCAATTGAACGTCGGCGATAAAGTCGAAGAAACCTTCACTGTCACTTCCGTTGATGGCACACCTTCGACCATTAAAGTCACGATTAACGGCACTAACGACGCCGCTACTGTCAGCAGTGCGACCGTTGCCATCGATGAGACTGACAAAGCGGTAACAACCTCAGGCACCCTAACCAGTATCGACGTCGATAACCCAGATAACGCATTCACACCGGATTCGATTACTGGCACCAACGGCAACCTCACCATTGGTGCTAATGGCCAATGGACCTTCACCGCCAACAGCGCGTTTAATCAACTAAACGTTGGCGATAAGGTCGAAGAAACCTTCACGGTGTCGTCTGTTGATGGCACACCCTCGACCATCAAAGTGACGATTAACGGCACTAATGACGCCGCTACTGTCAGCAGTGCGACCGTTGCTATCGATGAGACAGACAAAGTGGTAACGACATCAGGAACATTGACTAGTACCGATGTTGATAATCCAGACAATACGTTCACGCCGGATTCGATTTCAGGTACCAATGGCGACCTTACTATTGACGCTAATGGTCACTGGGTCTTCACCGCCAACAGCGCGTTTAACCAATTGAATATCGGCGATAAAGTCGAAGAAACCTTCACTGCCTCGTCTATTGATGGCACACCGTCAACCATCAAGGTGACGATCAACGGCACTAACGATGCCGCAACTGTCAGCAGTGCGACCGTTGCCATTGATGAGACCGACAAAGCAGTAACGACATCAGGAACGTTGACTAGTACCGATGTAGACAACCCAGACAATACGTTTACGCCGGATTCTATTGCAGGCACCAACGGCGACCTGACTATCGATGCCAGTGGACATTGGGTGTTCACCGCTAACAGCGCGTTTAATCAATTGAACGTTGGCGATAAAGTCGAAGAGACCTTCACGGTATCGTCGGTTGATGGCACGCCGTCGACCATAAAAGTGACGATTAACGGCACTAACGATGCAGCGACAGTCAGTACCGAAACAGTCAGTGTGGATGAGACTGATAAAGCAGTCACGACTTCAGGAACATTAACCAGCACCGATGTCGATAATCCGGATAATGCGTTCACGCCGGATTCCATTGCAGGCACCAATGGCGACCTGACTATTGATGCTAATGGTCACTGGAGCTTCACCGCCAACAGTGCGTTTAATCAACTGAACGTTGGCGATAAAGTCGAAGAAACCTTCACGGTGTCGTCTGTAGATGGCACAACGTCCACCATCAAGGTGACGATCAACGGCACTAACGATGCCGCAACTGTCAGCAGTGCGACCGTTGCCATTGATGAGACCGACAAAGCAGTAACGACATCAGGAACGTTGACTAGTACCGATGTAGACAACCCAGACAACACGTTTACGCCAGACTCCATTGTTGGATCTAACGGCGACCTGACTATTGATGCTAATGGGCATTGGGTGTTCACCTCGAACAACGCATTTAACCAATTAAACGTTGGCGATAAGGTCGAAGAAACCTTCACGGTGTCGTCTGTTGATGGCACACCCTCGACCATCAAAGTGACGATTAATGGCACTAACGACGCCGCTACTGTTAGCAGTGCGACCGTTGCTATCGATGAAACTGACAAAGCGGTAACCACCTCAGGAACATTGACCAGTACCGACGTCGATAACCCAGATAATGCGTTTACACCGGATTCCATTGGAGGCACCAACGGTAACCTGACTATTGACGCTAATGGTCATTGGACATTCACTGCCGACAGCGCGTTTAATCAATTGAACGTCGGCGATAAGGTCGAAGAGATCTTCACGGTGTCGTCCATCGATGGCACCCCTTCGACGATCAAGGTCACGATTAATGGCACTAACGATGCAGCGACAGTCAGTACCGCAACAGTCAGTGTGGATGAGACTGACAAAGCAGTCACGACTTCAGGAACATTAACCAGCACCGATGTCGATAATCCGGATAATGCGTTCACTCCAGATTCCATTACTGGCACCAACGGCAACCTCACCATTGATGCTAATGGGCATTGGACATTCACAGCCAACAACGCGTTTAACCAATTAAACGTCGGCGATAAAGTCGAAGAGACCTTCACGGTATCGTCGGTTGATGGCACACCCTCGACCATCAAAGTGACGATTAATGGCAGCAACGATGCAGCGACAGTCAGTACCGCAACAGTCAGTGTGGATGAGACTGATAAAGCGGTAACGACATCAGGAACATTGACTAGTACCGATGTAGACAACCCAGACAATACGTTTACGCCGGATTCGATTGCAGGCACCAACGGTGACCTGACTATTGATGCTAATGGTCATTGGGTATTTACTGCCAACAGCGCGTTTAATCAATTGAATGTCGGCGACAAGATCGAAGAGACCTTCACTGTCTCGTCTATTGATGGCACAGCGGCGACCATCAAGGTCACGATTAATGGCACTAATGACGCAGCTACTGTCAGCAGTGCGACCGTTGCCATCGATGAAACCGACAAAGCGGTAACTACCTCAGGAACATTGACCAGTACCGACGTCGATAATCCAGATAATGCGTTTACGCCAGACTCCATTGTTGGATCTAACGGCGACCTAACTATTGACGCTAATGGTCATTGGGTCTTCTCAGCCAACAGCGCGTTTAACCAATTGAATGTCGGCGACAAGGTCGAAGAGACCTTCACGGTGTCGTCTGTTGATGGCACAGCGTCGACCATCAAGGTCACGATTAACGGCACTAATGACACCGCTACTGTCAGCAGTGCGACCGTTGCTATCGATGAGACCGACAAAGCGGTAACCACATCAGGCACGCTAACCAGTACTGACGTGGATAACCCAGACAATACCTTCACACCCGACTCGATTACTGGATCTAACGGCGACCTGACTATTGATGCTAATGGGCATTGGACATTCACCGCCAACAGCGCGTTTAACCAATTGAATGTCGGCGATAAGGTCGAAGAAACCTTCACTGTCTCGTCCATCGATGGCACACCTTCCACCATAAAAGTCACGATTAACGGTACTAACGACGCCGCAACTGTCAGTAGCGCGACCGTTGCCATCGATGAAACCGACAAAGCAGTAACTACCTCAGGAACCCTAACCAGCACCGATGTTGATAATCCAGATAATGCGTTTACGCCGGATTCTATTTCAGGCACCAACGGTGACCTGACTATTGATGCCAATGGTCATTGGTTCTTCACCGCTAACAGCGCATTTAATCAATTAAACATCGGCGATAAAGTCGAAGAAACCTTCACTGTATCGTCTGTTGATGGCACACCTTCGACCATAAAAGTGACGATCAATGGCACCAATGACCAAGCCACGGTCAGCAGTGCGACCGTCGCCATTGATGAGACTGACAAAGCGGTGACAACCTCAGGCACCCTAACCAGTATCGATGTTGATAACCCAGACAATACGTTTACGCCGGATTCTATTGCAGGCACCAACGGCGACCTAACTGTTGACGCCAATGGTCATTGGGTCTTCACGGCCAATAGCGCGTTTAATCAATTAAACGTTGGCGACAAAGTCGAAGAAACCTTTACCGTCTCTTCCGTTGATGGCACACCATCGACCATCAAAATCACTATTAATGGTACCAATGACAAAGCCGTGATAAGCGGAACAAGTGCCGGCGCGGTCACCGAAGAATCTCAACTTCAAACCTCTGGCTTACTGACTGTAACTGATGTTGATGCCGGTCAAGCACACTTCTCCAATACCGATATTGCTGGGACTTTAGGCACCTTACACCTCACTAATTCGGGGACATGGACTTACGACTTAGATAACACCAACCCAACCGTTCAAGCGCTAGGTAAAGGAACAACCGCTACCGATACCATTACTGTTCATTCTGCTGACGGCACACCACATCAAATTACTATTACGGTTAATGGCACTAACGACAAGGCCATCATTGGCGGGACAAACTCTGGGGCAGTAACTGAAGAATCTCAACATCAGACGTCAGGTACACTGACTGTCACTGACGTAGATACTGGTGAAGCACACTTCTCCAACACTGATATTGCAGGCACATTAGGCACTTTACATTTAACTGATAACGGCACTTGGACTTACGATTTAGATAATACGAATCCACAAGTTCAAGCCTTAGGTAAAGGCGCGACAGCGACTGATACTATTACTGTCAACTCAGCAGATGGTACGCCGCATCAAATTACCATTACGGTGAATGGGACTAATGATACGGCTGTAATTGGTGGGACTTCTGCAGGCGCAGTGACCGAAGAAACGCAGTTACAAACCTCAGGCTCGCTGACTATTACAGATACCGATACCGGTGAAGCACACTTCTCAAATACAGATATTAAAGGCTCGCTTGGGACATTGCATTTAACCGATGCTGGGCAGTGGACTTACGATTTAGATAACACAAACCCAACGGTGCAAGCCCTAGGTAAAGGCGCTGCAACAACCGATACCATTACAGTTACTTCAGCAGATGGTACAACTCACCAAGTGACCATTGCCGTTAATGGAACTAATGACAAGGCTGTTATTACTGGTACAAATACGGGAGCAGTTACCGAAGATCAAGATTTAACAAATCAGTTGAATGTTCACCCAAACTACATGCTTACACAAGGCAAGCTATTCATTACCGATGTAGATACGAATGAAGCTACATTTCCGATGCAATCTGGCATTGTTGGCGACCACGGGATCGGCTCATTTACACTTATACCAAGTGGCATTTGGCTATTTTCCGCAGATTCAAAACAAGCGGCTGTTCAGGCTTTAGGTGTTGGTGAAACTTTAACAGAGTCGACAACAATAACCTCGGTTGATGGCACACAGAAAACTATTTTGGTAACCATCAATGGTACCAATGATGCACCTGTTATCACCCCTGTTGCGACGCAAACGGTAACCGAGGATGGCAGTAAAACCATTACCTTCCATGCAACGGATATTGATACGACGGATACGTTGACCCCGAGTGTGTCAGCGACACACGGTAGTGCCTCGCTGAATGCGCAAGGTGAAATCGTGTTTACGCCTGATGCTAATTACAATGGTCCTGCTACAGTTGTTCTTTCAGTGACTGATGGGCATACGACAACCAGTCAAACTATCAATGTTGATGTAACACCGGCAAACGATGCGCCTGTTATTAATTCGATTGTGCCAGTGAACGCCACTGAAGATGGTGCAGTAGTCACAGGTCAACTCACCTCAACGGATATTGATGCGGGTGATACTGCAACCTTCACAACCACATCAACACAGGGTGGATTTACACTCAATGCAGATGGTAGCTACAACCTAGACCCAACAGATGCAAGCTTCCAACACCTTAAAGCAGGTGAGATAAGCACGTTCACTATCCCTGTTACCGTGACCGATTCTGCAGGTGCAACAGATACTAAAGATTTAGTGATTACGGTGACGGGCACGAATGATACGCCGGTCATTAGTGGTGTCGATACGGGGGCATTAAAAGAAGATGTGAGCGCTAATCCTCAGAGTAATGAACTGACTGCGACAGGTAAGTTAGATATTGTCGATATAGATACAGGTGAAGGTAGCTTTGTATCCCATGGATTTAACAAAACGGCCCTACAAGGTCATTATGGTAAATTGGAGATCAGTCAAGATGGGAGCTGGAGTTACTCTGCCGATAATTCTCAAACAGCGATTCAATCCTTAGGCGAAGGTGAGCAGTTAACAGATACAATTAAAGTGACTTCGAAAGACGGTACAACGCATGATGTCGTGGTAACCATCAATGGCACTAATGATAAAGCCGTGATTGGTGGATCTAATACTGGCGCAGTAACAGAAGAATCTCAACTTCAGACCTCAGGCACACTGACTGTCACCGATGTCGATACAGGCGAAGCACACTTTGCGAATACTGATATCCAGGGCTCCTTAGGTACATTACATCTAACAGATAATGGCGCTTGGACGTACGACTTAGATAACACTAACCCAGCAGTTCAAGCGTTAAGTAATGGCGCAACCGCTACTGATACCATTACCGTTCATTCAGCCGATGGCACACCTCATCAAGTCACCATTACAGTGAACGGCACTAATGATAACGCTGTGGTCGGTGGAGTAGATACTGCAAGTGTCACTGAGAAAGCGGCTGGAGATAATATGTCGCCAGATCATGCTCAACCAGGTATGGCGACGCTTCGAGTTAGTACACTCAACGCTAATGGACATTTATCTGTGGTTGATCCTGACTCTGGTCAGTCTGGCTTTGCTGATAATAATGTGGGGTATAATTATCACGGTACATATGGTGACTTAATATTAAATCCAAATGGCGATTGGAATTACTATGCCGATGCAGGAAGCCTCACTCAGATTGGTGGAAGGCCCACGACCAGAGGCTCCGCTATCGATAAATTAGGTGAGGGTGAAACACTCACAGACACTATCACCGTTCACACAAAAGATGGAACACCACATAATATAGTCATCACTATCAATGGTAGTAACGACAGGCCTTATTGCTCTTCAGAAGTACAACTCAACGCAGGTACTGAAGATACGAGACAAACCATTACAGCTGCACAACTGTTACAAAATTCAATAGATGTCGATAAAAATGACTCTGGACTGCTTACAGTAGCAAACCTTCATCCAGATCACGGCTCGATTTTAGATAACCAAAATGGTACATACACTTTCACACCAGAAAAAGACTATAACGGTAAAGTTCATTTCACCTATGATGTCAAAGATGCACATGGCGGTGTCACTCATACTGGAGCTACCAGCAGTTTAAGTGCAGTTGCTGATAAAGCGGTTATAAGCGGTAGTGATACCGGAACGATTATTGAAGATCATAATGTGGGTCACAGTTCATTACAGCCTGTCGTTGCATCGGGTTTGCTGAGTGTGACAGATCCTGATGCAGGGCAAGACCATTTTCAGGTCAATTTGTTATTAGGAGAACAGGCGATTTACGATCCCTTTGGTGGTTTTTTACGCATTACACCAAGTGGCGCTTGGGGATATGAAGTAGCCAATAGTCGCTTGCAATCATTAGCTGAAGGTGAAGTAGAAAAAGTTGTATATCGTGTTTACTCTGCAGACCACACTGCCCACGATATAACAATAACGGTGACAGGCACCAATGATAAGCCAACCATCACTGCGACGACACTGGCACATGGCACTGAAGATACACACTACCAAATACAAGCCAGTCAGTTTGGATTCAGTGATATCGACACAGGCGATACGTTACATTCCATAGCAATCACAGATCTACCATCAGCAACACAAGGTAAGTTTGTGCTTGATGGACACGATGTTACAACGGGACAACACATCCCTACAGCTGACATCAGTAAGCTTCAGTTCGTTCCTGCGCAAGATTTTAATGGCGATGTTCAGTTTAAATATACTGTTAACGATGGGCATACCGACTCTGCAGAGGCTACCAACACACTTCATATTGATGCGGTGGGAGATAAAGCCGTTATATCAGGTGTGGATACTGGCGATGTTTATGAAAACAGAAACCCTGATATGTCGCCAGACTTTGCCCAGTCAGGTATGGCGCATTTAACTAATAGTATGATTCATGTTGAGGGGCAACTAACAATCATCGATCCAGATACCGGCGAGAATAGTTTTGATTCTAAAGGTATTGGTTATACCTATCATGGAAAATATGGCCATTTGATTCTTAATACAGATGGTAAATGGTTTTATGGTGTTGCGACCGGCACTGCTGATGTAAATGGTGGATTAACAACAAATGTAGGATCGACGATTGATCAACTTGGTGCAAATGAGACACTCACTGATACGATAACGATACAAAGTAAAGACGGTACTACTCATGATATTGTTATCACCATTCATGGCGACAACGACCGTCCATACTGCTCTTCAGAAGTGCAGCTCAACAGCGGTAAAGAAGACCTCGCGCAAACCATCACGGCCACCGAACTCTTAGCAAACACTATAGACGTGGATAGCAACGACCTAGGCAAACTCACCGTTGCGAATCTTCACGCTGATCATGGTTCTATTCTAGATAATCAAGACGGAACATACACTTTTACCCCAACCAAAGACTATAACGGTCAGATTCATTTTAGCTATGATGTGACAGATGCGCATGGCGGAACGACTCATACAGGGGCGTCTACCACACTCACCGCTACCCCAGACGGCGCCATCATTTCAGAAGTGACAACTGACCACGTCACTGAAGATGGTTCACACAGCAGCCACAATGCAGGGGTTACAACTGAGCTCGCGAATGGAAGACTACAAGTTGTGGATCCAGATAGCGGGGAGAATAAATTCCAATACAGCCAGTTTGGTGAATCAGCAGTTCACGATCCGTTTGGTGGCATGTTACGTATTGATAGCATGGGCAATTGGGGGTACAGCGTTAATAATGCCAATTTGCAACACCTTGCTCAAGGGCAAACTGAAACCGTTATCTACCGTGTTCATAGTTATGATGGAACGGCATACGAGTTGCACATAGACGTTGTAGGCACCAATGATGCGCCAACCGTTACCCAAGTTGCGCTAAGTAACGGCACTGAAGACACGCATTATCAAATGCAAGCGAGTCAGTTTGGATTTACGGATGTTGATAGTGGCGATACGCTACATTCAGTTGCAATCACAGATCTACCACCAGTAACACAAGGTAAATTTGTGCTTGATGGACACGATGTTACAGCGGGGCAACACATCCCTACAGCTGACATCAGTAAACTTCAGTTCGTTCCTGCGCAAGATTTTAATGGCGATGTTCAGTTTAAATATACTGTTAACGATGGGCATGATGACTCACAAGAGGCTACTAACACTCTTCATATTGATGCGGTAGGTGACACAGCAGTAATCACTGGAACGACAACTGGCGATGTCGATGAAGGGCATGGTACCTATCATGATCGGTCACCAAACTACGCACAGCTTGGGATGGCTAAATTAACCAATGACCCTTTATATACTGATGGCAAGTTAGAGATTATTGACCCAGACGCTGGCGAAGCACAATTTGATACAAAAGGCATAGGCTACTCCTACCATGGCACTTATGGTCAATTAATACTAAATGCCGATGGTAATTGGCATTATAAGGTTACCGTTGGTAGTAACCAACAAAACGTAGCCACAAAGATCGATCAATTAGGCGATGGGCAAGAATTAACAGATACGATTACCATTTATTCTAAAGATGGTACTGCGCAAGACATAGTCATTACCATTCATGGTGATAATGATAGACCTTATATCAGTTCTGAAGTAACACTTTCCACAGGCACAGAAGATACAGCTCTTACTTTCACCATAGCTGATTTATTAGCCAATACTGTCGACGTGGATGCCAATGACGCAGGTAAGCTTTCCATTGAGAATCTGTTAGTCGATCACGGCTCTGTAGTCGATAACAAAGACGGCACCTACACTTTTACTCCAACCAAAGACTATAACGGCCAAGTTCATTTTAGCTATGACGTGACAGATGCGCATGGCGGAACGACTCATACAGGAGCAATCACAACCCTTGCAGCAGTTAATGATGCCGCCACATTTACCGGTGACTCAGGCAGCATAGGAGAAGATACAAACATTCACCACAACGCGCATATCACGGGGTCAGCAACTATTCCAGATGCCCTTTCTTGCCATGGGCACCTGATTGTTTCTGACGCTGATGGTCATGGCGAAGCTGCATTAGATCTTAAGGGGCAACCGAAAATATCTCTGGATGGAACCTATGGTCATTTCGACATCACTAGTACTGGGACATGGGTTTATAAAGCAGACAACAAGAGTACGTCGATTCAAGACTTAGACAATGGACAAACACTCACAGATAGCATTGAAGTCACATCAAAAGACGGTACCAAGCATTCAATTACCGTCACTATTAACGGGACTACTGACGCTCCTACTCTACACAGCCTCAGTGATTCTGGTGTTCAACATAGTGGTCCAGTTGAAGGGAATCTACTTACTGGCTCTGGGATGGATCAAGGATTGAGTGGTGCAGCAACAGACACCGATTCCAACGCACATCTGGTGTTGCAAGATATTCAAATAAAGGACCCCGTGTCAGGCTATGTCGCGGTAAGGCCTGGGCAACCACATACTATGGCCGGTATCGGTACACTCGCGATCGAAGCGAATGGTCATTATACCTTCACCCCGGAAGCTGGCTTTACAGGTAAAGTGCCAAGTATGGTTTATCGTGTCGGTGATGATGGGGGTAACCCAATAGGAGATTCTTCTCAAAACTCTCTCTCTATTGAAGTCACCCCTCCTCTACAACATGCGCCAACGGTGACAGGGCAAACCGTTTCTACAAATGAAGACATCACCAGAACCTTTACGACCAGTGAATTTGGTTACAGTGATCAAGATGGCGATGCGTTACAGTTCGTGACTATTAGCAGCATACCGAGTCATGGATTATTACTTCTAAACGGTAACGCCGTAACCGCCAACCAGCAAATCAGCAAGGCTGACTTAGACGCAGGCCATTTAACTTTCACGCCGAACAATAATGAAAACGGCGCCAACTATGCGCAATTTACATTTACTGCGAATGATGGCCATAAAAATTCGGCAGGCGCAACGATGGTAGTGGATGTCAATGCAGTCAATAATGCACCTATCGTTGGATCGAGTTTTATTAGTTCTTTAGAAGATAAACCTCATGCGTTCACCACCGCAGACTTTAAATATTCTGATATTGATGGAGATGCGTTAAACCACATCACGATTACCAATGTCGCCCATGGCGTGTTATCGCTGAATGGCACCACAGTGAATGTTGGTGATGACGTCAGCGCCTCCGACGTTTCATCACTCATCTTCACCCCAACTCACAACTACTTTAGTTCTGGTGTCAGCGGATTAGGAGGGGTGCAATTTACCGCAAACGATGGTCATCTTGATTCAAAAGAAGGGTCAATACTCATTAATATAGCGAGTGTCGCTGACCCTGCAACATTCAGTGGAGACTCCACAGGAGTGGCAAAAGAAGACATAACACTTCAAGCTTCAGGTACGTTGACGGCGAGTGACCCTGATGGAACAGCAGGGTTTACCGCGGTACAGGGTGGAGCTGGAATAGCCGGAAGCAAAGGCTATGGGCACGCTCATATCGATGTAAATGGTCACTGGACTTACGATCTTGACAACAACCATCCTATAGTTCAACAGCTTGGCGAAGGTCAGACAGACACTGAAACCATCACGGTTCAATCTGCAGATGGCACGCACCATGATATCGTGGTCACTATTACGGGAACCAACGACCTACCGACAGTTTCAGAGAAGCCACAAACAAGTCATGTTGTCGGCCAACACTCGGTCGATGAAGATTCAGGTCTTAACCCTGCGGGCCAACTGATCATCAATGATGTCGATGGTGATACCACCACCATAGCTCTAGATCCAGCTCACAGCGCCGCGTATGGCCATGTTGTTTTTGATTCGCATAGTGGCACTTGGGTTTATCACTTAGATAACAACAACCCCTCTGTAAATGCCCTTAACGATAACGACACGCTGCAAGACAAGTTCACTTTGCTTGTTGATGACGGGCACGGCCAAAAAGTACCACAAGAAATTACGATGACCATCAATGGCCATACCGATGCGATACCTCACGCAACATTACTTAACCCACCAAAAATATCAGGAGGTGCCGGACATCAAGATCTCCATGCAACCCTTGGTATACCACCCATTATTCATCAAGGCACACCAAGCTTGCTCACTGGTTGGGGGATTTCTGATGGGCATGGCCATTCCCTGTCTCACCTACAAGGCCAATTTGGAACGCTGAATGTGAATCCTGCAACTGGTGAACTCCATTATGACTATGCTCCGAGTTCTGGTGTCATCAAAACACATAGCGGGGGAAACTATGGTGGTACTGATGAAACTGACACATTTGTGCTAACACTCGGTGGCTCTCAAAACTCCCATGTTGAAGTTCATCTACATTTACACTCTCAATCGGTACACGGTCACAGTGGTCATCATATCGATCAAACAACCCTGACAGGAATGGATTTATCACCAATTTCGACTGCTCACCCTGCTCCCCCACCACCGCCTCCTGTTCAACATGACGAGCCAGACATGGCTTCGCAAGCCGACTTTACGGTCACACTAAGCGATGATAGCAATCTAGATTTAACCCAGCAGACCCATCAAGAACCCGATCAGAAAAGCAGTCACCATGGTGCAGCCGCTTATCTGGATGCATTGGGCATTAAACCCGATGCGACATCGACAACGGTTCACGATCAACCTGCGGATATGGATATCGTACTTGCACAAGTCGACCAACCAGATGCAGCAACACATGACCAAGCGCACTTGGATATGTCAGACGCGCTGGAACACCATGATGCAAACATCAACCATAACCAAGATGATGAGCACCACCACCACAACGATATCGATGGGTTACCGGACATAGATCCTAACTCATGACTTCAAGTGTAAGGTGCCTAATGCCTAGTGCTTAGTGCTTAGTGCTTAGTGCTTAGTGCTAGTAACTTACCGCTTAAACTCTAGGCAAGCACAATCGGGAGCATTAATTGCTCCCGATTGTTTCTCTCTAAAGAACATACAAACTTGAAAAAACGACAATCAAAAAGGGAGCACATGATGTGCTCCCTTTTTATTATTTGCTGTTGTTATTCGTATACTCTCATCGACTAGTTAACGTAGCTACCTTTCACCAAATGCGACGCTCACGTTCGTGTAAATTGGCTTCCACAGGTATTGGAAAACGGACTTCTCACCGGTTGTAATATCTACCTCGCCCGTCATACCTGGCAAGATAGAAAAGCTCTCCGGATTATCACGGAAATAGGGAACATCCACCGAGACGACTACTTCATAATAGATTTCACCGCGTTCACTTTGACTTGTGGTCGGTGAAATACTCTCCACCGCCCCTTTTAGCGCCCCAAAGCGGCTGTAATCAAACGCATCAATCTTGATACGAGTCGGCTGCCCTACACTCACAAAACCAATATCTCTTGGCGACAAACGAGCTTTAAAGTCGGCTTTCCCACCAACAGGAACAATTTCAACCACTGTCCCACCCGGCTGAATAACACCTCCGTTCTGTGTACTTGGCAGGCTTTGCACCAAACCTTGTAGCGGCGACACCAACATGGTGTTGGTCAATTTAGCTTGGCTTGAACGAACTCTAGCATTCAATGCTGATAAGTCAGATACGGCTTTAGAACGATCATCGCTCACTTTAGCTTTCGCTTCCGCCAGAAGCTGTATGATTTTTTGGTCATTACTGTCAGCTTGTCTAATCAATACCGACTTCTTACCACGAGCTTCTTCGATTTTCTGTTCGATACTGGCCAATTTTTGTCGCATTTCAAGCACACGTAAACGTGAAATGTTACCCGCTTTGTAACCCTTCTCCAGTATGTTCAACTCTTGCTTAGTCGCATTTAACTCTTTCTCATAACTCGGCAAGGCCTTTTCTACGCTACGAAGCTGCTCTGCAATTTGCTCGCTCTCTTTCTCAAGCACCACACGCTTTTGGAAGTAGAGGGCTTTTTGCGCGTTCAGCTGCGCTTTTTGTTGGCTGACGATCTCTGGGTAATCGACCTCAAACTCAGCAAGGTTAGGCTCACGCTGCTCAAGCAGCGCATTCATACGTTCCACACTGGCTAGAAGCGTCACTTGTTGGGACTTTAGCTCTTCAAGGGCGGTACGCTGGAAAGTGGCATCAAACTCAACAAGCGGCTGGCCTTTCTCAACCAACTGCCCTTCTTTAACGAGAATTTGCTTTAACTTACCGCCAATCGCACTTTGTAATACTTGCTTCTCGCCTTCTGGAATCACAGCACCTTTGGCTTTGGCGATTTCATCAACTTGAGTGACTACAGACCAAGTGGCAAAAGCAATAACACATAAGGCAACCGACCATGTGGCCAGTGCCAATGTACGAGCCGTATTTTGTGATTCAACAAGTTCACCGTAGCGCTTGCCCTTCTCGATAGATTGTTTAGTCATTAGCGACTCCTTGCTTAGACTTTGATTGTTCTTGTTGGGCTGCATTTTGTTGAGCAGACGCCTCTTGAGTTGACGGCTGTAGCACTTGAGATAACGGTTGCTCAGATAACTGCGGTTCTTGAGAAACTTGAGGCTCTGAAGGCTGTTCCTGCTTCGAAGACTGCTCCGGCTCTACTGGGCCTGCATAAACTACAGCTCCTTCATTTAACACCACCACTTTATCGGCAAGCTTGATTAAATCCGGATCGTGGGACGTGTAGATCACCGTTGCTTTTCCTTTTTTCGACTGCACAAACTCACCAAATATACGTTTAGCATTTGGGTGAGCATCAGGCACAGGATTATCCATTAAGAACATTGGGTAGTCATAAACCAGCGCTTTTGCATCAATGAGGATCTGCGCGACGCTGCCAGACAACATGTCAAAAAGGCTGTCCGGTTGAATACTACTGATGGAGGTGTCTAGCCCACCTGACAATGTCTCGAACCAACGCTTTCCGCCGACCATTTCAATTGCAGAGATCATTTTCTGATCTTCGACTTTGTGACCGTCGTTTAGCCACTCTCGAATACTCAGCGTAAGCAAATCAGGATATGCGGCTCGAATGAAACACCAGTGGCGATAAAGCTGCGGATCGTATTGAACGAGGTTAACGCCTTCAAGCTCAACCATGCCGTTTTGGATAGGCTGCAAGCCAGACAGCACTTCAATTAATGTTGATTTACCGCTCCCAGAAGGGCCGGTAATCGCGACAATTTCACCGGCTTCAATATCAAAACTCACACCATTCAAGGCAGGGCGACTCTGTTTGGGATAGCGCAGTGTCACTTGGTCTAATTTCAAGTTAGGCGCTACCACAGGTAACGGGTGATGCTGGTAACTGAATTCACGCTCAGACGGCTGAGACAAAATACGGTTCACTTGCAGCTTGGATTGATTAAAGCTATTAAAACGCATCGCGCTGTTTGCCAACACCTGAGCTGGGCCAGTCACCTTAGATATCAACATCATTGAAGCAATCAAACCACCGGGCGTCATCACTTGTTCAAAAATAAGTCCTATTCCTAACCCCATCACGGCGAGTGTCGACCCCACACCAATGAAATAGTAAATCGAGGTGTACCGGCTCTGGAGAACCGATTGATTAAAGGTCACTGTTGAAGCAAGAAGATTGGCCTTTTTGAAACGTTGAATCCAGTGCTCTGAGAATCCAGCACTGCGAATAAAGGCAAGCTTGGATGACAGCTCATTAGTCATGTTTTGACGATTCGTACCTGCCACTGTCGATTGCATAGAGCGCTTGCTGCTAGAGCGTATCGAGCGTTTTGCTAGCAAGTAATAAAGGATTAAAGAGACGACTGGAACCAGTACCAACCATCCGCCTAAAACACCTATCGCAAGTACAAAAATAAGAATGAATGGTAGGTCAAACAGCGCATTTCCTAATGGCCCCGATAGCACACCTGAAATACGCTCCGACAGCATCACTTGGTTTTGCTGACTAGAAGAAGCTGTTTGCTGATTTTGAGCATAGCTATTACGAAGCAGACGCTGCACGAGGGATTGAGAAATCTCACGACTTACTCGGTTGGAAACTGAAGCAAACACTCGGCTACGTAATGTTCTCAACCAACCCATCATCACAAACAACAACGCCGCGCCAATGGCGATACCTTGCAACTCATGCCCTGCGTCACCGCCAATCACATGGTCATAAATCGACATCGTGATGAAGGGAACAGCAAGCGCAAATAAGTTAGTGATAAAGCTGACCAACAACAATTTAGGAATGATGGGACGAAACGCATGTAACCTTTCGCCAACCCAATCAGGAGAGGCCTTCTCTAATGGTGGCCCTTCGATAACAATACAAAACTGAGGGACATCGGTGATGTCGTCATTGGCATTAAAGGCAACAAATTGCTTGGATTCTAAATGACCAGAGACCAGCTCATGTTCACCAAGTACCAGTAAGACCAATTTATGTTCACCAACTTCATCTAGGTTGGCAACCAAGCGATAAGGCAGTGCAAGCCTGTCGAACAAGGCAAACATATCGTCGATTGATTCAATGCCATTTTCATCGACCCATTGATGTGCGAACAACTGGATATTAGCATTAACTTCCAATTGCTTAAGAACGGAAAGGCTCTCGGTTTCTAAATGGTTCATCACCTCTTGTCGAGCGCTGGTATCTGCACAGTTGTTCATACCTGAAGGGTTACCAATATCTAAACGATTCATACGACGGCCTCCTGATTGCTCTCGCTGTCGACCGTAATAGCTCGACTTTCCACTGTAATGATTCGATTAGCAAATTCGCGAAGCTTCGAATGGTAGCTCACCATCAGTATCGTGCGTCCTGCCGTTACTTCTTCTTCCAACACCTTAGCTAGATTCCCAAGGGCGTCTAAATCAAGTGAAGAATCCGGCCTTTCCAACATGATTATGGGTTTATCACTTGCCAATTGAGCCGCGATATTGAGCATTTTCACGTTACCCATACTCAACAAAGAAGCACTCGTATGGCCAATTTGTGTCTCGAGCCCATCGGGTAATCGAGTAATCTCTTTGGTTAAACCCAAACGCTTTGCATAGTCACTGGCGCTTTGCGTTTTCTCAGGGTCAAAGCCACACAAGTTGTCGAGAATAGTACCCGACACCAACTGCCCTTTAACGCCACAGTAGGCCACAATATTGGTTACGGATGCGATTGAAACTGCAGCTCCGTTAATGAAGCACTCACCCGCTTTTAGATCATCAATACCTGCAATCGACGACAATAAATGACTGTTGGTGTGGCGATCTTCACTCTCTAACAATACCAACTCACCTTTATTCAGTGTCACATCTGCATGAGAGAGTTCACCATACCTTTCAACGGTCGCTTGCTTGATTTCCAACGTATCAAAGTCAGATAAGTGGTTCTCAGCATGCTCAGAATCTGAAGATTCCGATAGTGATAAGTCACTCAATTTTTCTATTGCCTGATTGGCACTGTGTATTGAATTAAGCTTGATTCTAACCCCAACCAGAGCACTCAAAGGCGCAACCGCTCTGCCAGATAAGATAGAACATGCTGCCAAGCCACCAGTAGTTAACTGACCATCCAACACCCATAAGCTGCCAGTGATCACGAGTAAAACTGACGTGGCTAATGCAGCAAGCTGAATACATTCTTGGGCGAAGGCGTTCTGTTCTTCTTCTCTCGCTTTAGACTGAGAGCGAACATTATTGAGGGATTTAAACTGATTGAAGATTCGAGACTCAACAGCCTGGCGTTTGATTCCCTGAATGGTTTGGCTCAGTAAAATCAAGAACGCTTTTCGCTCCTGCTCATCTTGGGAAGCTTCTTCACTTAAGCTTTTAACGCGAATAGAAGATAACCAAACGATTCCGAGAGTAATCAGCCAAACTGCCAAAGGTATCGCCACCAGCTCACCGCCGATGTAAGCCACCAAGCCCAAGAAGATCAAGGCAAAAGGCAAATCAATAAAGCCTGCAATCACACCACCGGAATACCAATCTTTGACTTTGGATACAGAACCAAGCCCCTCTTCCACGCCGCCAACACCAATTTGGCGGAGATGGCCTGATGAAGCCGTTGTTACTCTTTCAACCAAGGTTTGATAGGTCGCTTTCTCGGTATTGCTGGCCGCGGCTGACAAAAGCCAAGTACGCACAAACCGGATCAATGCTTCCATGGCAACAGCCAACGCTGCACCCGCCAACAACAAAGTGGCAGTACCGTAACTTTGGTTAGGTAAAATACGATCGTAAATTTGTAAAACCGTTAACGGAACGGCGAGAGAGAGAAGATTTATGAGTAAAGAAGGCAGTAGGACTTTCCCCACCACCCCTTTGTTTTTCATTGAACTTGCGGGCATACACAATCCTTATCCATGCTTATGAAATAAGATTGGTACACCATATTGAGTATTGCAAGGTAACGGACTGATTTAACGTGTTTTTCAATATAAATATGACACAGATCTTTCTATACAAATCTGTGGCTATACCTGTACCTTAAAAACGCTCGTTACAAGCGCTCCTTACAAACAATTGTCGTAATCCGTTATCGCCTGCTTTAACTTTGAAAAGTCTGAGTTACATAAATACGGTTTCAGCGCTTCAAATTTATCTGAGGGCCACTCGTATATTTTGAATGACATGAGTTCGTCAATAACGGACTCACCAAAGCGGTATTTGACGACTTTAGCTGGAGAACCACCGACAATGCTGTATGGAGCGACGTCTTTAGTCACCACACTATTCGCTGCAACCACAGCGCCTTCGCCAATCGTCACACCGGGCATCACCATCGCTCTCATGCCTAACCACACCCCATCTTCAATGTGAGTGTCACCTTTGCCAATGTAGGCATCGTCGATGACATCCATAAATGGATACAGCGAAAACCAATCAACTCTGTGGGTATGGTTGCCACCCATCAAAATCACGACCTCTGCACCAATACAGACATAATCACCGATATAGAGTTCGTCGATTTCCCATCGAGGCTCCCACTGGCGGCTGACTTCGTCGCCGTGTAAATAACGCACTACAGATTGCTCGAACCCATTATCCCAGCAATCGCTGTAATAACTGTGTTGGCCTTTTACGTGAATATTGGGGTTGGTTACGACTTCATGCAGCAACTCGAATTTGGACCAATGCTTCTTTTGCATTTTTACCTCTGAATGATCTATTTAGTTTTATTCGTTAACTATCAAAATGTTCGACGATGCAAATCCAAGGTGCACAAACTAACGCCCTATAAACACAGGGTTCACTGGGATGAATAGTGAGTATCACGCTTAAATCATAGCAATGTCGCTAAAACTAAAGAGACGTCAGTGGATTCGAGGTTGCTTAAGAAGAGGAAGTAGTTTCAAAGTTTGCTCAGTTTTTATTGATAACTTGGTTGGATAATTTACAGGCGTAGTATAACTGTTTAGTCGCGCCAATTTGACAGGAAGATGTGATTAATAAGGTTTCAAATTTCGTTTCGTGGAATACGGAATGAACAAGAGCCTGCGCGATTACACAGGCTCAAACTTAGACTCAGCTATAAACTTCGGAGCTCGCTTGGAGCTGGGCCCAGCGACTACATGCGTGCAAGCTGTACTTTTCTGTCTTTATTCACCACGCAGAAGTTACCGCGCTTAGTACGACACTTAGAGCATCGTTCGCATTCAACAGGGCTTCTATCCCCTTCCTTCCAACGCTTAACTAAATGAGGTTCAGAAAGCAGCGGTCTTGAAAGCGCGAAGTACTCAATGCCCGTGTTGTTTGCAATCGCTTCGATAGCATCAAAATCCGTTAGACCACCAACCGTGATCACTGGGATATTAACGTCTTGGCTGATCGCGTGACCATACTCATGGAAGTAGCCTTCAGCTTGAATGGTAAAACCATCGTGCGACTCGCCAATCATAGTGTCTGCTTTGCCATGAATATTGCCTGACACGACAATGCCATCCACACCCACTTGTTCAAGCTTTTTACAGACAATACGTGTTTCCTCAAAGGTGACGCCACCTTCAAAAAACTCCGAAGCTGTAAGCTTAACTAAGATAGGGAAATCATCACCCACCAGCTTGCGCGTCGCGGTATAGATCTCTAACAAGAATCTCATGCGGTTTTCTAAGCTACCGCCGTATTCATCTTCACGTAGGTTGTAATAAGGGCTTAAGAACTGGTTAATCAGGTAAGTGTGAGCGGCATGAATTTCAACGCCATCAAAACCTGATTTTTGTGCTCTCAAAGACGCTTGAGCAAAGGCGTCAACAATGTAGTCGATCTCGTCTTTGGTCATCGCTTTGCCTAGAGTTTGAGTTCCTTTCTCTGGAACCTCACTTGGTGCGTAGATCACTCGTTCGCCAAGATCATGCGTGGTTTTGGTGCCACCATAAGCCAATTGCATCACGATTTTAGAGTCGTTGTCGTGAACAAGTTGAGTCAGCTTTTTGTACTCTTCAATGAATGAGTCGTTATACATCCCCATCATGCCCGCATTCGGCTTTTCTTCTTCAACGATGTTCGCGTAACCCGTCACGATCAGGCCGACTTCACCTTGAGCCAACTCTTCGTAGATAGCGTACAGTTTATCTGTCATATGCCCATCTTCGGTGGCCATATTTTCCCACGTTGCACTTCTCATAAAGCGGTTCTTTAGTGTCATCTTGCCAATGTGGGTTTCTGTAAACAAAGTGCTCAAGTGTCTTCCTCTCAAAATCGTATTGCGCGAGTTACCCATTAAGCATGGGCACTGATTCAGGCGGATACTACAGAGAATAAACTAGGGAAAACTTAATCTAGATTAAGAGAGCGCCACTCTCATCTGAGAAAAAGTCAGAAAGAGACAGCAAAAGATCAGAAAGGCAGGAATTAGAGAAAACAAAGGAAGCAAACAAAAGCCGCTTAGTTTAGCTAAACGACTTCAGGGATTTATAAGCTTTATAGATTTATAGCTTGAAGGCTTTACTAAAAATCAGACTTAACAGCGTTATCCATATTGAACCGTAGGATCAACACACTGATAGATCTGCCCAATGCTCGCTTCATTGGTTAACAAGGCTTCAATAAGGCGCGCCACTTCTTGTCTGTAAATCACACCATGAACTTCGACTTGCTGGGACAGCTCACCGTTGCCAGTCTCCTCGCCGTCTAACAAGCCACCCGGACGTAAGATGGTGTAATCCAGAGAACTCGAGGTTAGCCAAGCTTCGGCCAACGACTTTTCACGAACCGCTGCGCCAAACCCTTTTCGAGATCGCTCCGACAAATACTGCCAAGAGTCACCACAACCTAACGACGTTACCAGCACAAATCGAGCGATACCATTGGCTTCAAGCGCATCAGTCAGATGTCGGTGTCCAATGTAATCAACGGGAACATCCGCTCTGAAGCTACCCATACTAGAGACTACAAGCGCAGATTTAGGTAACTGAGCGACCACAGATTCAACCTGTTCTTTATCGGTAGCATCACAACGCAGTGTGGTGATACCAAGTTCAGCCAAGCGCGTGTTCTTCTCTGGGTTTCTCGCAATCGCTATCACTTGATAATCTTGTTTGTGAAAATGCTCAACAATTGCAGCACCCAGTCCACTTCCTGCTCCCCATACAACGACCGTACTCATAAAAAACCTCATAATATTCATGTTGTAGTGATACTAACCAGACAATTTAAACCGTTCCTTTATCGAGATCAACAAATGAGAATAAGTCTCAATGTTATTTTTATTTTTTTGCTGGCTCTCACTAATCCGCTCAAAAGCACGACCACTTATCATAATTAGACATTGGTTAATTGAATTGCCCAAACATGTCTACTAAAGTAATTTTAATACAATGACTTAGTCTCGGTGGTTATGAAAAAAGAACGCATTCAATACTCTTTCGACGTGTGGTTATTTATTCCTGATGAAGACAAACTCATCATGAATGATGAAGACGTGATCATCGACAATCGCTTGTCCAAGCTACTCAACTTTTTCTGCCAAAACCCTAAGATCGTATTCTCACGAGATGAGCTGATTAATGAAGTCTGGAATGGCTCAATCTTGACGGATCAGGTGATCACGCAAGCTATTTTTGAACTGCGCAAAATACTCAAAGCGGCTGAACGACATTCAATGGGACACATCATCACTGTGCCCAAACGCGGTTATAAACTGGATGTTGATGTCCACAAAACCATCTTAGTACCTGCAAGTGTCACCACAAATACCGTGTCAGTTGCAGACATGAATCATGCACCTAAAGCTTTTGGTTCCTTTCCTTCAACTCAATCAGACGCACCAGATACATCGCCAGTTTTGGATGAGGATAAAAAACAACAAGTTGAACCAAAAGCAGAATCGGTTACTGGTGAGAACCTAATAAGCGATCAAGGCTCAGAGGCCAAAACCGTACTCGAAGAATCTGAAGAGAGTTCAATCGATGCAACCTCAGAAAAACCTGCTTCACAAGAGCCTATTCAGCCTGTCGATCAGCAACCTAGCGATCCGCAACCTAGCGCTTCGAGACCTAGCGATTCGAGCTATGTCGATCCAAGCCATACCGATTCGAGTACAGTACACACCATTCAACAGTCACCTGTAAATAAGACGGCTAACGACAAACAAGCGCCTATCGCAGAAAATAAACCTCAGAAAAGAACGTCTCGTGCTGTGATCTTTGGGGGCGCTATAGTTATTGCGCTTGGACTTATTTGGTGGACGTTAAAACCGACCAGCCCTACATCGGACGCCTTCGATTTGAGCAGTTTAAATACCGCCGCTAATGAATCAAACCAACCACTCGCTGACTCAAATCAATCAACGGAACAAAATCGTCTTAATCAAACAGCAGACAGCCAAAACCCAGAAGTCCACAAAGCACACGAATCTGTGCACTACTTGTCTTTAGAACCTAGATACATCTACGTAAGTATCGATGACAACTTGAAGACGGATGCCTTTAAGCGTGGGATCATCCATAAGTTAATGAGCTACTTGACCACCTATCGTGATTTCCGTGTCGTAGTCGATGAAACCTTGGTGCCGAATTCAGCCAACGTGATCAGTTTCAAGAGTGAAATTGATGGCGACAGAGAATACCTTGATATCACCTACTTCAACCGAATTTCTAATTTCAGACACCTAGGTCGAGATTACCTGATTGACCCGGCTTCACTCCACACGACCATGCGTTCAATGCTCGATGATCTATTGGATTCATTTAATTTGGATATTCAAAAATCGATATTGAAGCAGCAAATCTCTGAGTTACCCAAACAAGAAGAAGCCTTAAAGCTCACCCTTGAAGCGCTCGGGCTCACCTTCATGACGTTAGACAGAACCGACACCTTGTCTAAGATCGCCCAAGCCAATGAGCTAGAAACCGACAACCACTTCGTTATGTCGAACCGTTACATGTATGAGCTTGCCGACATTTTTATAATGAGATCGAAGAATAAGAATAAGAATAAGCAGGTTGAAGCGCTCAATAAGAAATTCAAAAAACAGTTACTCAATGCTCAGAACAATGCTAACTCTTATCGAGTCTATGACGCGTTAGCAGCCTACTTCCTCACTGAAGATAACCCTGACCAAGCCGAATACTATCTGAGCTTGATTCCGAGGAATGAATACAGTGTGATGTCTATGATTATCTTGGCAAAAATTGAAGAATCTCAAGGCAACCCTTCAATGGCGGAAGAGTATTACTATGAAGCGATATTAGAATCTGGCCACCCCGTGGTTTTGAAAGTCGCTCAAACACTGTTTTTCAAAAGTAACATCACCGAGATTGAATCCAAATTAGGTATCAACCAATGATTAACAGCTCTTAACTATTGGCTATTAACTATAGGCTATTAGCCGTTAGCTATTAATATAGCAAACACACCGCTTACTCAGGCGGTGTGTTTTTGGGTTCTCCCTGAAATCGTTAATCGCTTAATCGCTTAATCGTTGATAACCAAGCAATAACAGTTATAACAGCTACAACGCATTGGTTAGCAGAATACCGACACCAATTCTTTCACTGTTGTAGTCATAATCAATCAAGCTTTCTCCATAGCCTTTGTAGTACTGGACATACCCTTAAAGCCGGCCATACAGAGGAAAGCTGAGTGATGTCTGTATTCCACCATACCCGGTTTGAAAGTTGTAGCGACCCAATGCTGAAACCTCAAAAACATCCCATTTGTAGGCGCCAGACAATTCGTAGTGACCGAGATAATCTTGAATATCAGGGTTGTCATCGCTACTGCTCGATTCTGGGATTCGGTACCAAGGCTGGAAGTAAATCGCAAAATCATCTTCGGTATACCCTAGCCCAACATAAGCGCGGTTCCAGCTGCGACTAAGCTCTGCCGTTCGTCCGTTAGATTCATGCTCTAAACCTAAGCGCGAGAACCAAACACCATCAGCTGACTCGATATTCAAAGGCGTTTCGTAAAAGATCTCAGGGCGATAGTTAGTCTCTCTAAACGGTGCCGAGAGATCAGAAGAGTACGCCTGCCAAAATGATTTGAGCGTAAAACCAAAATAGATTTTGTCCGCTTGATTAAAAACACCATCATCAACCACTGGGATTTTTAAACTTAACTGCAGTTTGATCTCTTCATCGCTGAGGTCATCCGCTTTACCTCCGAATCGCTCATCTCCATAGGGCTGTGTATTCACGTTGGTCATGTGAGTCACTGGCAAAATGTAGTTCAAACGATAAGGCGTTATAACAAACGGGTTATCTTCAGTTGTGTACTCCATCTTCAATCGCGGGACTTTAGACTCCAGTGCACTTTCGCTGATGGAGTCTAAACCGTCTTCGCTGGTTTCACCCGACAACTTATTCTCGGGTGTTTTGTTTGATGTAACGGCTTCTTGGGATGCGCATTGCTGCTTTAACCACTCAATACTTTGTTGATTGGTTGCTTTGGCCAATGAAGACAAAATACATTGCTCATAGCTTGCTCGTTCATCAACACCGCTAGTATTGGCATACGCTGAAGCATTCACAACGAGGCCAATAGCCATTAGAGCAAGCGTGTTTTTGTGTCCAGCTAGCCTTTCACCAACCCCAAGGCGTTTACTCGCGCTGTTCTGTTTACGAGCTCGCATAACTCTACCCTTGGTCTTTATCTTGGTAAGTCACTTCAAACGCAAAGTCGACCGCTTGCTGAGTAATTTGCTCAACATTTTTATCAAGCATCTCGATGGTGATTTCTGATTTGTCGTTCTCAAGTACGCCATTATCGTTCACGACGAAAATACGGCGACCAATGAGCTGAGATGAATCATGATCTTTCAGATCCACACTCGCCAATATACGAATAGAGCGATCACGAGTACCTGCTGCGTATTTTACAGCGCCGATAACCGAACCTACTGGGATAAACTCAGTCACACGCATGTCTTCAGGAATGTCATTGATATCATATAACTTCACGCTAATATCAAGCTCCTTGTTCTCCAAAACTACGTTCTTGTAGCCCTGTAATTTCTCAGCCAACTTCTCATCCATTTTCTTATGGATCTGTGCTTTAAATTGAGACTGAACCTCCTTTGATACATGCTGATCAACACCCGAGCTTTTCATGCTAACGGTTGTAAATTCAAATTGATTAAAGTGAAGTGACGCGCTGTCTTTCGCTATCCAAGAAACGCCTTTCCTATCATCATCAAACTGGCTATCAATAAAATAATGGTTTGAGTCGACGCTCTGGATTTCTTGTTTATCTGGCATGTTGCTTGAACAGCCAGCAGTGAATAAAACGAACAATGGGAATAGGTAATGTAGTTTCATGTGAACCTCTAGTTTTCTAAATTTTGAGTGCACGAATCCCTGAGCGATAAGGCTCATAAAACGGGACTCGTGTTGATTAAACTTCTATGTGTATTGGCCGCGTAAAGTAAGCAGCCAAATAACGGACTAAACTTCTTGCTCTTGCCCGCGGTGATCCGCAGCCAAGTAGGTGTATATCGTTGGCACAACGAACAGGGTGAATAATGTGCCCACCGACATACCAACCGTGATGACCAAACCAATCGAGAAACGGCTTTGAGCACCCGCTCCGCTTGCTATGAGCAGCGGTACGACGCCGACAACCATCGCAGCTGTGGTCATCAATACTGGTCTCATTCGAACAGTCGCTGAACGAATAGCGGCCTCGCGTCGGCTGCATTTCAATTCCTGTTGCATTTGGTTAGCAAACTCCACAATCAGAATACCGTGCTTACTGATTAAGCCTATCAAGGTCACCAGCCCCACTTCGGTGTATATATTGAGCGTATCAATGCCCAAATACAGTGGCATCAGAGCGCCAAAGATAGACAATGGCACACTGGTTAATACCACTAGTGGGTCTCGCAAACTTTCAAACTGAGCCGCCAGCACCAAGTAGATAATCACAAGCGCTAGGAAGAACGTCGTAACCAGTGAAGAGCCTTCTTGTAGGAACTGTCTCAATTGGCCCGAAGTATCCGTCGTATAAGAATTAGGCAATATCTTCGCCGCTCCTTCTTCCATCACTTTGTAAGCTTCGCCGATGCTGATTCCTGGCATCATTTTGGCTTCAATCATGGCGCTGTTAAGCTGTTGAAATTGATCGACTTTCGATGGCTGTACTGATTGGCTAATTTCAATCAATGACGCCAGTGGCACCATCTCATTGGTGTTAGAGCGTAAGTGGTAGTTCTTTAAGTCATCCCAAGAGTTACGGTTCTCGTTAGGTACCTGAGTGATAACTTGGTAGCTGCGCTGATCCATCGAGAAGTAATTCACGAAGCCTTCACTGATAAAGCGAGACAACACGGTACCAATATCTTGTGCGTTCACGTTCATCTGAGCAGCTTTATCGCGGTCGATGCGAATCTCTACCTGTGGCTTATTAAAATTCAGGTCGTTTTGCACATAGATGAACTTGCCACTCTTCTGCGCGTACTCTTTCAGTTTTTCAGCGTACTGATAGAGATCCTGATAAGAACCCGTTGGCGTTTTCAGAACCATCTGGAATGGCAAGCCTTGCGGTGTGCCTGGCAAGTCCGGTGGAGAGAAGGTGTACACCTGCAAACCCGGTAATACAGAACTCTCTTTTTCGAAACGTTGCATTACTTCTTTTGCCGTTGCGTCACGCGAATCCCAATCTTTCAATACACCCAAACCAAAGAATGCATTGTTGTTCATGTAACCGTTATCTAGCATGGTCATTTCGACTTCATCGTTCTTGCTGATAGAGTCAATCAGAGCCGGAGTAAAGTGGCGAATGTAATCAGTATTCGCTTGTGCAGGACCTTGTCCCATCACAATCATCACGCCCTGATCTTCTTCAGGTGCCAGTTCAGATGAAGTATTCATAAACATGAACACCAGACTGATCAGTAACGTTCCTACCACTGGCCAAATATAAACACGGTTGTTCAACACATGTTCGAGCACTTTTCGGTAGCGCTCTGTTACGCCTTCAATCACTGCATCGATCTTCTTAACCAGTTTTCCGTCGAGAACCGATTTATTAAGCAGTTTTGAACACATCATCGGCGTTAGCGTTAAGGCGATGAAACCCGAAATGAGTACTGAACCCGCCAAAGTGAATGCGAACTCAGTAAACAGCTTGCCGGTGAGTCCTCCCATGAAACCAATCGGCGCATACACTGCGGCCAATGTAATGGTCATCGCAATAACCGAGCCTGCAATTTCACGAGCACTGTCTATTGCAGCCTTAATTGGGCTGGTGCCATCTTCTAAGTGACGGAATGTGTTTTCCACAACAACGATGGCATCATCAACCACCAGCGATATTGCTAATACCATGGCAAGCAGCGTCAACAGGTTAATACTGAAGCCCATGCTCAACATGAAGAACATAGAGCCAATCAATGACAAAGGAATCGTTACAAGTGGTATCAACATCGCTCGCATTGAGCCCAAAAAGGCGAAGATAACGATGACTACGATCAGTGCGGCTTCTATTAAGGTTTTCGCTACTTCATCAATTGAGGTTTCGATAAACTTAGTCGAGTCATAGATTACATCCGCTTTAATACCTTCAGGTAAGCCTGCTTGGATCTGTGGAAGCAATTCGTAAATGCCTTCAACAACGGTCAATGGGTTCGACGTTGCCGTATTGCTGATCGCCGTTGATACGGTAGTCACACCATTGAACTCAACGTCTGAGTCATAGTTTGCTGCGCCTAGTTCAACCGTCGCCACATCTTTTAAGTGCACAAGTTGCCCGTCATGCGCTTTCAAAGCCATGTTCTTGAAATCGTCTACCGAACTTGAATCGGTATGAGCGTTAATATCAACTTCGATATAAGGGTTTTGCAACTTGCCCGCCGCACTCACAATGTTATTTGCACGAAGCGCGTTTTGAACATCTTCAGCCGTCAGACCATATGAAGCCAGTCGTTGAGGGTTCAGCCAGATTCGCATTGCAAAATCTTCTTGCCCCAATATGTCGACCTTTGAAACCCCCTCAACAGTAGAGAAAGTCGGCTTAACTACGCGGCTCACATAGTCCGAGACTTGCTCCGTCTTCAATGTGTCACTCGAAAATGAAACATATAAGATCGGAGATTGAGACGTCGATTTAAGAATGCTCGGGTCCAATACACCCGACGGCAGCTTATATTTCACTTGCTGCACGAGAGACAAAATCTCAGTCAAAGCACTATCAGACGGATACCCTAGCTTCAAATAAACCGTGATAACCGACTTACCCAGAGCACTATCCGATGTCATGTAATCAATGCCCGCTGTTTGAGCAATTTCTGCCTGCAGTGGCTGCGTCACATACCCTTGAACGCTGGATGCACTGGCACCTGGATAACTCGTTGTAATGGTAATAACGCCCGTTTCAATTTCTGGATATTGGCGCACTTGCAGTGAGGTGAAGGCTTTAAGGCCTAACACCAACAGTACAAGGCTTAATACCGTAGCCAAAACTGGACGTTTGATAAATACATCAGTAAATGTCATGGGAGTTTCCTAGTTACTTTGCTTAGTACTTTTGTCAGTAATCAACGGATGTTGGTTATTAACCAGAACCCATCCACTATTCTTGAGTTGGTGTTGGTTTGAAGTCACAACAACATCCCCCTCTTTCAAGCCCGAAACCACACCAACATAACCGCCTTGTTTGGGGCCGACTTCAACAGTGCGCTGCACAACCTTGTACTCGTAAAATGGTGATGTATCGTTGCTCGAATGTTCGCTGGCCTTTTTAGTCGACGTATCCAACACAAACACGGTGTTTCCGTATAAGGTGTAACTGATCGCAACAGAAGGTACTGCCACGATAGTGTCCGATTCTGATGTGATTAACGTAGCGTCGACATACATACCCGCCTCTAACGGCACGGCTTGGTTAGCCATGGCTCTCAATTCGATATTGTGCGTGTTGCTGTCTGAGCTCGGTTCAATGGCAGAAATCGTGCCGTGAAAGACTTCATCGTTCGTTGCTTCTGAATAAAACTGTAAATCTTGCCCTACCTTCACATCGTGTAAATAAAGCTCTGGAATAGAGAAATCGACATATTGCTTTGATTTGTCTTCTAGCTCGACAATCGCTGTGCTTGAATTAATAAAATCTCCCACATCGATATTACGAATTCCAACGCTACCAGAAAATGGCGCTTTCACTTTCATGTAGTCAATTTGCGTAGCAATATATTCCAGCTTTGCACCTTCAGCATTAAATTGAGCTTGTAGCTTATCAACCGAGTTTTTTGAAACACTGTTATTTCTAAGGAGCAATTTATTTCTCATCAATTCGACTCTTACCAATTCAACTTTGGATAGCTGGCTCTTATAGTTGGACTTCAATAACGCATCATCCAATTTAATAAGAACATCACCCTTATTTACTTGCTGACCTGAAGTAAAGAGAATCTCTTTTACTTGGCCTGACATTTGGCTCGTCACATCAATAGATTGATTAGAATGAATATTACCAATGACTTTTAAACTTTTATCCCAAGTATCTTGATTTACTTTTTCCGTTGTTACAGATATAGCTGGCAATTTAAAATTAGCGACCTTCTCTTTGATCATTTCACCTTTTACATAATGAAAGCCAAATACAAAAGACAGTAATATAAAAAGAGCTGACCCGACAATAACGCCTTTATACTTACTCATGTGTTCACCTTGTTTTTTAAGTCTGGTCATTCTATCTATCGACACTGCCAATAAATCAAACTCATATAACATCCACCCAATCTTATATAAAATAAAAATAAAACCCTAAAAATCAAATACTTAAGATAAAAATATCAATCGGCACTCAATTTTTGTTTTATTGCTATTTTATTTGAACATGATTTATCTATTTTCCCGATCGATATAATTCTCATCGTTCCTTAAACAAATAAACGAGTTAACTATGTCGAATAAAATTAATCACACTAAGGTCGCTATTAAAGAAAAGATGAAACGTATATATGGAGAAGATGTTACCCATAAACATAATAAAGACCATTTAGAATATAGAGAACATCAACCCTCTCATTCTGGTCAACATGGTGGCGACCCAGAAGGTCATAAGCATTTAGTCAATCACCATTCTGATGGTCATCATGATAAACATCACAAAGATAAAATTCATGACCATAAAAAATCATCGCGACTGCATCATAAAAAGTAGAAGACTGGATGAATCCCAGATTATTAAAAATAAAGCATTAGATCAGTTCATCAACCAAATGTTGATTAATGCTTAATCAAACATTAAACCAAATTAAAAAATGAAATAGCGAGTCAATGATGATGCTATTTCATTCAAGGATTACTATGTCATTTATTATTGAACAACTTAGAGACTATCCGTTTATAGCGCTCTTTTTATCACTCGGTCTCGGTTACTTAATCGGTAAAATTAAAATCGGTAAGTTTGAATTAGGTGGAATCGCAGGTTCACTGCTTGTTGCTGTAGCACTTGGTCAGATCGGCGGTATCGCGATCTCTAACGAAGTAAAAAGCATCTTCTTTGCTTTATTTATTTTTATGGTGGGTTACAACGGCGGTCCGCAGTTTTTCTCGTCATTCCGCCTTTCATCGCTAACACGCTTATTCGCTTCGTTTGTGATGACGTTTGTAGGATTAATCACGGTTGTGTTGCTCTCTAAATGGGCAGGACTAGATAAAGGTTTAGCGGCGGGCCTTGCGGCTGGTGGCTTAACCCAATCGGCAATCATAGGTACTGCAGGTAATGCTATCGATCAGCTGAACCTAGCGCCAGATGTCACCTCAACACTTAAAACAAACGTGGCTGTGGGTTACTCGATCACCTACATCTTCGGCTCTCTTGGTCCGATTCTAATGATGTCACTCATTCCAATGGTAATGGGTTGGAACATAACCAAAGAAGCGAAGAAGCTTGCGGAAAAAATGGGCGCAGGCAGCAAGCAGCTAAACGAGGGTGAATTCTCGGCATTGAACCGCGTATCTTCTCGTGCCTATCAAGTGACCGCGAACTCTATATTTGTTGGAAAAAGTGTTGTCGAGTTAGAAGAAGCATTCGATGCCGACCTCACAATTGAAGCTATTTACCGCTCACACGAAGACACAGAATCAACGTTAGATTTGGCGAAGAACCCTATTTTAGCGGCGGATGACAAAGTTTACCTTACTGGTCTGACTCAGGCATTTCCTAAAGTGACCTCGCTGGGTGTCGAACTCGGTGAATTTAGTGAAGAAAGCAATGTTGTCCAAACACAACAGAAGGTCGTACTCACGAATAAGAAACTAGCGGGTATTACGCTACGTAAGCTTCACGATGAAACGAACGCACGTATTCGTCGTGGTGTTTATATCACTCAGCTATCACGCATGGGCCATGATATTTCGACATTGCCAGAAACTGAACTGCACATTGGTGACGAAATCACCTTAGTTGGACAAAAAGAAGACATAGCTAAAGTCATCAAAAAAATTGGCTACAACAGCCCACTGCCTAGTGTTACTGACTTCGTAACAATGTCTTTCGGCATGGTGCTTGGCTATCTGATTGGCGAGATTGGTTTCACTATCGGTGGTTCTCATATCGCTCTAGGTTCAGGTTTAGGTTGTCTGGTTTCCGGCCTACTTGTGGGCTACCTAAGAATGCGTACACCTCGTTTAGGCAGTGTTAACCACGGCGCAGCCAACTTTATGCAGACATTCGGCCTAGCAGTATTTGTTGCGGTTGTTGGTATTAATGCAGGCGCTCCAGCGCTGACGGCAATCAAAGAGAATGGCGTAACGCTTTTATTGCTAGGTGTGTTGGTCACTCTAATTCCTCAAGTACTGACGTTCCTATTCAACTACTACGTACTCAAAATCAAAAACCCAGTAGAAGCGCTAGCGGTTATCGCGGGTAGCCGCAGTGCAAACCCTGCATTCGCATCGCTATTAGAAAAAACACAAAACAGCACACCAGTACCGAGTTTCACGATGACTTATGCGGTTGCCAATATCTTCCTCACCTTATGGGGTCCGATCATCATCAACCTAATTACCAAAATCTCGTAATCAACACCGAATCAGCCAATTGATGATTCAACTTATTCATTAACTACTTAACACAGTAGCTAGCCAAGCAGGCTAGCTGCTCAAAGAAATTAACTTACTTATCTATCCAACAAACTTGGATCTTAAACAAATTTAAAGAGAAACGACTATGAAACGCACAGATGAAAAACGCCTAGAAACACTAAGCCCATTCGAAGTAAAAAACACACTGATCGACCTTGCTCAGCATTCACATGAGAAAACTATGATCAACGCTGGTCGTGGTAACCCAAACTGGGTCGCGACAGCGCCACGTGAAGCCTTTTTCCAATTAGGTATGTTTGCACTAGAAGAATCAAAATCGAATTTCTCAGGGTATGAAGGCTTTGGTGGAATGGGAGTTCAACAAGATATTAGCCTGCGCTTTCTTCAGTTTTGTGAAAAATACGAAGACCAAGAAGGTGTGCAATTCCTCATTGAAGCCTTCCAGTTTATTACGGATCAATATCAGGTAGACGGTGATGCGCTTATTTATGAATGGGTTGAGGGGATTCTAGGTAACAACTACCCAGTGCCGGATCGCATGCTCAAATATTCGGAACTCATTGCTCGTAAATACATTGAGCAAGAAATGGCGGGCTCGCAGCCATTACCTGCAGGAAAGTTTGACTTGTTCGCCGTTGAGGGTGGCACAGCGGCCATGGTTTACATATTCAACACGCTAAAGAGTAACCGACTATTGAACCCTGGTGACACCATCGCGATTGGCGCGCCGATTTTCACTCCGTATATTGAAATGCCAGAGCTTGAAGATTACGCGCTCAACAAAGTAGAAATCATGGCGGATGAAGCGTCTGCGTGGCAAATTCCAGACTCTGAATTAGAAAAACTGAACGATCCAAGTGTTAAAGCTTTCTTCCTCGTTAACCCAAGCAACCCTGCTTCGGTTCGATTAAGCGATGAGACACTCTATAAGATTGCAGAGGTTGCTAACCGCCGCCCTGACCTCATCCTTCTTACAGATGATGTTTATGGCACTTTCGCTGATAACTTCACATCACTAGCGATGCTGGCTCCGAAGAACACGATTCTAGTGTATTCGTACTCTAAGTACTTTGGTGCAACAGGCTGGCGTTTAGGCGTGATTGGCGTACACGAAGACAATAATTTCGACCGCATGATTCGAGATCTTCCAGAAGACACTCGAAGCACGTTATCTCAGCGATACCAAGGCATTGCACTTGAACCAAGTAAGATTAAGTTCATTGACCGTTTGGTGGCAGACAGCCGTGCAGTGGCACTGAACCATACCGCCGGTCTTTCAACACCTCAGCAGATTCAAATGACAATGTTCTCGCTGTTGTCTTTGATGAAGGGTGGCGAAGAGTACAAGCGACTCGCGAAACAAATTGTGCGTCGTCGCTACCACACTCTAATGCAGAAGAACTTAGCCGCGCCAATCGTTTCTGAAGGCGATCAAACCGGTGCGTTCTATTACGTGGAGATTGATCTCAAAGAGATTGCTCAAACGATTCACAGCAACGATTTCTTCACATGGTTAGAAGAAACGTATGAGCCGCTTGATTTCTTGGTACGCCTTGCAGAAGAACATGGCGTGATTGTGATGCCGGGGGCAGGTTTTGATGCGCCAACGTGGTCTTTGCGTGTGTCTCTAGCGAATCTAGAGGAAGCACAATACGCAAATATCACTAAAGCGATGAACGCGGTAATGCAGAGCTATGTTGAACGTTACGAAGCGGCTTGCTAACACGACCTCAACACTAGAAAGCTCATAGAAAAGCGATAAATTCTGAGTGTAGATTCACTAAATTAGTGAGCCTACACTCAGTTCTTTTTATCTAAGACGATATATGAGAATAACTATTTGAACTCATAGGTGTAAGACGCACCAACACTGTTATTTTCACCAAAGTCATCCTCAGCAAAAATAGTGAAGAAGTTGAATGATTGAGCGTCACTCAACTTGTAGCTAGCACCGACGCCTGCCCAATACCCTGCATAATCATCAGACCCCATTGAACCGCCACCGAAGCCCATGATAGACCATTCATCAGTAATCGTTTTTAAACCAAACGCACCAATGTAGCCACCGTGTGTTGAGCTCGGCATCAATACATAGTCAGAACCAACATTATCGTCATCGAAAACAGCTACTTCGCCGTCATTATAGCTGTAACCAGCCATAGGGAAGATTTGCCAACCGAACGGCTCAATATCGAAATAGCTCAGTGGTATAAATGTGCCAATACTGTAGTTGTTCTTATAAGCATCGTTGTCATACTCAGAACGGCTAAAGTTGAAATTCACAATACCCATCGGCAACAGCCATGAACCGCCTAATCGCCACTCTTCACCGTCTGCATTGACACGAGCATTGATCATTCGCGCTTCATCTAAACCAATAGAGCCTGAGAACTGCAAATCTTCGTTATAAGCAACGCCCGCTTTGGTCACGATTTTAGTCGGATCATCAGGGTGCTTCTCTTCAGAAAAAGCACCCGTCGAACCAAGCATTGCTGCAGCAACAAGTAATAGATTACGTAATGTCATTAGAAGGTCGCACTAACCCCAACAAAGTGGATACGGCCGTCGAACGAACCATTAAGTAGGTTAGTACCTAAAGGCCCCTTTAAATCACGATTCATGTCAACTGAACCTAAGTCAGCATACTCGTAGAACACATCAATTAAGATGTCGTCCCAATAGGTAGATGCACCTACTGAGTAACGGTATTGCTCCCCTACCGGTAGATCAACCCACTGCATTGATGGATCGTCTTGTGGCGAGGTTTCGTAAGAGAAGCCGGCTTTTAAACGCCAGTCTGAATTCAATTGATAGTCAGCACCAACCGCAAACTTCCACACGTCGTCCCAATCGCGTTCAAGTGGAACACCACTAATTGTGCTTCCAGCAACACCAAAATCAAGAACTGTTGTATCCCACTCACTCCAACGATGTAATTGCACACTAGCCAATAAGTCGAGCTTTGGGTTAAGTGCGTAACTAGCGCTGATATCAACGATCTCTGGCAAAGCAAGATCCATAGCTAGAGAGTTAGAAAAATCTTCTACCCCTCTTAACTCATTATTAAACTCGTGCTCAAGCTTTGACCGATAGCTAGCACCCAACTTAAGTTTATCCGACGGCGTAAACATTACACCTAGGTTATAACCATAAGCCCAGTCAGTGTCTTGCTTTGCTGTAAAAACAGAGGATGACTGTTGTAACGCAGCCCAACTTAACTGGATACCGGCACCAACCGACCACTGGTCATTCAGTTGGTAGCTTAGTGATGGGTTCACTTGCATTGCGGTGAGAGTGATATCTTCTAGAAGGGCGGCGCCTGCCCATTCACTGCCGTAATCAAGGCTAGAACCACCAACAGCGCCAAGCGCGATACCAAGGTGTAATTTGTCTGTGACTTGATGCGCGTGGAAGGCGCCAAATGAAGGCATGACTGAATGAGCTTTACCATCTTGCTTGTCGCCGTTGTCTTGATATTGCATCTCAAGATCAAACGCCATGGTATTGATCGTGGTTTTGCTTTCGCCCATATGAGACATAGTGGCTGGGTTGGTCCACATCGCCGCAGCCGAACGAGTATAAACACCGTCACCGGCACCAGTAGTACCGGCATTGGCGACAACAGCTTCTTGTAAAAACAAACCACTTGCGAAAGCATTTAAGCTTGTAAAAATTGCGGTGGCAGCTAGCGAGTAAGTAAAAGTTTTGTTCATCAGATTGCTCATTTAGCCTTAGACATTAAATTGCTCTAAGGTTACCGCAAAGCCCCATAAACAAATGGAATATCCGTTATTCCTGTACAAACGCTATTTGAACTTTCTCGC
>Ga0310122_10000034_pt1 | contig 100131 bp, 84 predicted proteins | sample CB6_Bottom_1051__FD_203503 | JGI IMG/M metagenome (GOLD analysis project Ga0310122, IMG submission 203503) | Marine microbial communities from Western Arctic Ocean, Canada - CB6_Bottom_1051 | ecosystem: Environmental > Aquatic > Marine > Oceanic | place: Canada: Western Arctic Ocean... | reverse complement strand
AGTCAGGACGACGAGCCGGTCCCACGCTTCAGGATGAATTAATGGCAGTTAGACACAGAGCGGGTCATTAGCTCAGTTGGTAGAGCAGTGGACTTTTAATCCATTGGTCGATGGTTCAAGTCCATCATGACCCACCATTCTTTACTGAATGGTTATAATCGGCGGATTTACGCAGCCTTACTTTTTTATAAGTAAACCAGAGCGGGTCATTAGCTCAGTTGGTAGAGCAGTGGACTTTTAATCCATTGGTCGATGGTTCAAGTCCATCATGACCCACCACTTCTGGTACACTTTCTCCGTATAAAATGTCTCCTAGTATCTCCCTTATTTTTATTTATAAACTGCCTGACTAGATTGCTATTATTTAGCGCTCGTTTCTCGTATAATTTGCGTCATTAATTGCACTGTAAATAAAGTGGTCGAGAACATGAGTTTAGCTCAAACTATTATGCCTGAAGGTTATATTTTCCCTCCTAAGCCGGCACCGTTAACACAAGACGAAAAAGGCGAATATAAAGCGCGTATAAAACAATTACTGCAAGAGAAAAACGCGGTACTTGTTGCTCATTATTACACTGATCCTGAAATTCAAGCGCTTGCTGAAGAAACGGGCGGCTGTGTAGCCGATTCACTCGAAATGGCACGTTTTGGCGCTCGCCATGAAGCCGACATGATCATCGTCGCGGGTGTACGTTTTATGGGTGAAACTGCTAAAATTTTAACGCCTAACAAAACCGTGGTGATGCCAACACTTGAAGCGACTTGTTCATTAGATATTGGTTGCCCAGTGGATGAGTTTTCAGCGTTTTGTGATCAACACCCAGACCGTAAAGTGGTAGTGTATGCTAATACCTCTACCGCGGTTAAAGCGCGTGCTGATTGGATAGTTACCTCATCGTGTGCACTTGAAATAGTTGAGCACTTAGATGAGCAAGGCGAAAAAATTATATGGGGCCCCGATAAGCATTTAGGCAGCTATATTCAAAAGAATACTGGCGCCGATATGATCATGTGGAATGGCGCATGTATCGTACATGATGAATTTAAAACCAAAGCGCTAAAAGACTTTAAAGTCTTGCATCCAGACGCAGGCGTATTGGTGCATCCAGAATCACCGGCTGAAATTGTTGAACTTGCTGATGCTGTTGGCTCTACTAGCCAGCTCATTAAAGCAGCGCAAACTATGCCTAATAAAAAGTTTATTGTGGCGACCGATCGCGGTATCTTTTATAAAATGCAGCAACTATGCCCAGATAAAGAGTTTTTTGAAGCGCCAACGGCTGGTAGCGGCGCTACATGTAAAACTTGCGCTCACTGCCCTTGGATGGCAATGAACGGCTTACAAGCGATTGAGGAAGCACTGATTGATGCCAGCGGTAAAGAAGTGTTTGTTGATATGGATTTGCGTGAAGGCGCACTTAAATCATTAAATCGCATGCTAGACTTTACAGCCAATATGGAAAAATAATAAATAGCAATATAATGCATTAGATAAAGGCGATACTCAGGTATCGCCTTTTTTATTTGCTTATAGGTGGTTAGTTTGATTATTGAGCAGTTAAAAGCGTGATGTTAAAAAGGCCTTGCACCAAGCAAGTGTATTTCATACTATAGCGCGCTGTTGCAATGCAACATTGTGGAGAGATGGCTGAGTGGCTGAAGGCGCACGCCTGGAAAGTGTGTTTAGGTTAATCCCTAACGAGGGTTCGAATCCCTCTCTCTCCACCATTATTCTATATTAGGACGTCTCAGGACGTCCTTTTTTGTGCCTGTAATAAAGTTAAGCGTGTTGGCTTTGTACTTGGCGTTTGTTTTTACGCTGATGTTTTAATGTATACATTCGTTGGTCGGCTAAAGTTAAGCAGGCTTTGTAGTCATTACATTCCTCACTACTTGCTAAGCCATAGCTCACGCCTGATAACGGCCAATGTTTTTGAACTTGTTGATGAATATAGTTTAATGACTCGTTTATGCTCAGGATGAGCTGGGCGAGCTGTTGTGCTGATTTGACGTTACACACACAAATAAACTCATCACCGCCAGTTCTGCATACCTCACCTTTATCGGCTAACGCGCTTTTAATTAACCGTGTAACTTCAATGAGTAGTTTGTCACCGTGAGCATGACCTAGGTGATCGTTAACGCTTTTAATATTGTCGCAATCTATAAACACTATGAGGTAAAAATTATCTAAGTTATCGAGCACTTGTTGTAATTGCAGCCGGTTTCCTACTTTGGTGAGTGGGTCTATGCGTGATAGCTCTAGCGCTTTTATAAAATTATTTTGCTTTATTTTTAGCCATTCAGATAAAGAAAGTAAAATACAGATACAATCAATGGCCAGAGCAATAAGTACCCATAATTCAGGTGAACTTATTTCTATTAAATTTAGGTGCGATAAAATAAAAATAACTAAGGACAAGCTATAAACAAGGTTGCCAGTTAAAAAATATTTCGCTCTAAAGTCTTTCATCCCCAGCATTGTAAAGCCAAGCTTTAAGCTTAAATACACCCAAATGGCAGCGAGGAAGTGAGCTAAATAGAACACCCAATGAAAGGATAAAAATAGGTTTAAAAAACCACAGGCAAGTGCCGTTATGGAAAAGTACTTTAAAAATCGGCTAATACCAGTACGGGTATGTTGGTCAAAGTTAAATAAGTAATAGGCAAATGAGCTGGCAGAGGCAATAGCAAAGGCAAAAATATACATGCCAAAGTAATGGGTGTTAATCGCATGGTAATTAAAAAGTAGCGCAGCTATCCCCGCTGCGAATGCCCAACCAATGCCATGTAACCCTATGTAACCTGCACAAAATAATGCCACGCGATGTCGTGTTTTAAAAAACATGATCAAGGCCATGCAAGCCAAGGTTAGCATTATCGTTATAGACACTAAGCTTAATGAATTGATATAAAACTGAAGTTTAACAAACCTAGATTGAGGAATAACGTTAATGCTGACAGGTTTGGCAAAGTGCTTAGCATTAACATAAAGCCATAAAACACCGTGTGAATTAGCTTCTAGTTGTAATTCAAAAGCTCGGCTGTGCATTACAATGGCTGATGGGCTGGCACTATCTTGTGAAAAGTCAGCGACTTTTCTGATCCCACTAGCATCTTGATAAAAAGCAACGCCACTATCTAAGTAATTAACTTGGGGTATTATATACCAGCGTCCAGCGCTCGTTGTGGTTAAACTAATTTTTGCTATTGCACTGCCATTCGCACTGTACAGCGAAGTGATGGGAGTATTAACATTGTTATAGGCATTAACGAGTTGCTCACCTTGGATTGGTTTAGCTAAATCTACTTGATGCCAAATAGCTGATTTTAATTGTAAGCTGTCATGTTCGTTTAGTGTTACAGCAGATGCACTAAAACCAATGGTTTGTAGTAGCAAACAACATATTAAATTGAAAATGTACCGCATGTAATACCTAAGTTAGTGATCCTTAAAAATTATACTGCATTTTTAGCAGAATAATTATCGTTATGACTGTTTCAGCGTATTTTTACTTAAAATGTGGCTGTTAACTTTATATCGCTCCAAGAAGATAAATAAGTGAGTGGCAAATTATTACGCTACAGTACGTTGTTAGCGACGCACGTCTTTTGGTGCGCTACCTTTTGGCCAGTCATTCGCTTTATTGGCAAAAATAGGGCGTTCTAAATGTGAAAAGTAATAAGCAATATCAACAGCTTGTTGCTCGGTTAACATGCCTTCTTGACCTAATGGCATATTTCCTTTAATGAATGCCGCTGCGGTGTAAGTACGTGCCATGCCCGCACCATCATTAAACGACTGGTTGCCTGCAACAGCTGGGAACATGTAAGTATTATTAGGATATAAGCCTTGAGCATCCATTTAATGGCAGCTCGCACAATGCTTTGCGTAAAGGGTTTTTCCGTTATCGGCGTTTGGTATTAGCTCTTTATTAATAGCGACAAAGCCCGTGTAGCCTTGCAGGTCGTCTTCGGTTTTTATATTTTGTGACAAAAAGTTCATGTAGCTCACAATAGCCTGCATAGGCAATGAATTAGTAGCCAGTGGCTGACCGTTCATTGAGCGTTGAAAACAGCCGTTAATTCTGTCTTCAATGGTGTTTATTTTTGCATTGCGAGAGCGAAATTTAGGATACACCACATTCATCCCTACGTAGGGTGCGGCTTTAGCTACGCGTCCCTCGTTAAGATGGCAGGAACTACAATTAAGTTTATTGTTAACGTTGTTTGGAAGTTGTTTATAAGTATCAATAATCAGCAAACGACCATAACGAATGAGATCTGATTCTGGGCTAGCATCGAGATCCTTAATAGCAGGAGTGGCCAGCGTGTTAGGGTGATTTGCTGATAAGTTTATAATTGTCGGCGCATTACTTAGCACTGTTTGTAATGTTAATTGTGTTTCTTGTGAGTATACGGGCAAAGTAAATAACGTCGCTAATACAACACTAAAATGAACTTTAAACATAATTAAAACCTAAATAAAAAAGAGTATTTAAACGACAGTGCTCATTATTGCTGTAATGTGGCTAAGTGTTTTTAATACCGGTGAAATTGGTAAGATGAATCGGTAAACCGTGACCCACTATATTAAAATATAGTTAATGATTACTTAAAGGGTTAATAATTTAGTTAGTTTGATTATTGAACAGCAGTGCTTAGGTGGAGGTGTCATTAGTTTGTGATTAATTTATATAAGTTTGGTATGCATAGCCAAATGATTATGAACCATAACGCTATGCAAAGTGAGGTGTTTTTTGACTATTTTATTTACAGTTATAATCCATAATTTTGTGTGATAAAGCGCTAAGTATGTCCACTACTTTAAAACTTGCTTGCTCCATAAGAGATACTTTTTCTACAGCAGTATTGATATCGCCTAATTGGAATGCTTCTAAAGCAGCAAAGCCATTCTTATGGACATCTTCATGTGGTTGCTCTAATGCTTTAAAGTCGTTAATGCTTGAATATTTTAATGCACCTTCACCTTGGTAATACCATTTACCTAAACGACACATGGTATGATCAGAAAAGTCTTCTGCAGTCTTATTTGATTGGCCTAAAATGACTTTATAAATATCGTATTTCCATACAATGTGATCCATTTTTACTGTTTGAATAAATGCATCGGCACTTGAATTAACAATAACGCTATACATATTTTGTGATAGTTCAACCACTTTTTTAGCGGTAGCATCAATTTCTGATGAGCTATTTGCAATGCCATCACTTTCTTCGCTAACGTTAGTAATGTTAGTTACAACGCTTTGCATTTGCTCATTGACCTTAGCTATTAAATTAGAGATCTCGTTAGATGCATCAGAAGAGCGCTGAGCGAGCGTCCTTACTTCATCTGCCACAACAGCAAAGCCTCGTCCTTGCTCTCCGGCTCTAGCGGCCTCGATGGCCGCATTGAGTGCAAGTAAATTTGTTTGATCAGAAATCCCTTTAATTATGTTTACAAAATCATTAATTCCGATTGTTACTGACTGCAATTCTTTAACGGATTTAGTGGCTGATTTTGTATCTCTTGAGATATTATGTGTTGACGATGAAGTCGTTGCTAACATATCTAAAATTGTATCAAGTAATTCTTGGGATGACTTAAATGACGTAATATCATTAATTAGTTTATGTGAAGTTGAGGCTAAGCTTTCTCTGATGTCACTAATTAAATCAGATGACTGTAATGATAATGTGTTTAATTCACGCTGTTTTACAAAGGCTGTATCATTTGCTATTTCATTGTCGTTTTGTTGTGATTGCTCGCTGTTTGCTGCTAACAATTGCGCTTCAAGCTTTTTATTGGTTTTTTTTAATTGAATTAACTCGTTATTTAACTCATTAATTTTGTTTTTATATTTTGAATTGAACAGCATGTAGACCCCAATTTAAACACAGAAAATAAATGTATATTTTTTATTAAATTTACCTGAACATTGATTACTTTATTCGATTTTTTGCGGGGGTGGAATTGACGTCCACCCAGGTCGATTTTTATAAAAGTAAGTTACAACACTATAATAGATGATCTATAACCCTTTGGTAAATAAACTTTTCTTTTAATGCTTATAATAAGCTTGTTTAAGGTGAACACTGCTTTAGAAGTTAGTACTTCCTAATTGATTTACTCAACTGGGCTTGAAACTCATCAGGGAATAAAATTGTGCCGTCGTCTTCTTCGGTAGGGAACACGGCCACCAGTAAGTCGTCTTCTTCAAGGCCAGGTGTCCAGCGGCTAAACCAATCGTTTGTTGGAATTGCTGTAGGTGTACAGCCTTGCCATTCGCCGGTTGCCCAGGCTTGTGCGAACTCTCGTGTTGGCCATACAGGCACACAGTCGTCGTCTTCGTTAGTGAGCATGACGCAGCCGTCGTCATCATTTAAAATCCACACTTGCTTAAACTGCTGCACGGTTTCGTACATGTATGCGAGTCGTTTTTTTGCGCCAAGGCCTAAAATTACGTCGTCTTGCTTTGATAAATTGTCAGTGGTCATTTTTGGCTCTCTCTCACTGTGGGGGGAATACAAAAGGCAGCGACATACTGCGCTTTAAAATTTAGTTTAGCTAATGGCTGCAAGCAGCTCATCGGCTAGTTGGTTTAGTGCGTCGGGGTCTTGATTTGTTAATGCGTAAGTGCGCAATCCATAAATACCCATAACACAAAATCGTGCTAGTTCTATGGCACTTCGCCCATTGGTAATTTCTTTATTATCTATCGCTTTCTGTAATTGCTGCGCAAAGGCGTGCTCGTACGCCGTTAAATTAGTACGTAATACGTGGCAAATTTGTGGATCGTTACCCTCCACTTCACTAATGCTTTTTGTAAGCAAGCATACTTTAGTTGCTTCGCCGTCAATACATTCTTGCACAATGATATTAAGGTATTGTTTCAGCGTATCTAAAATACAATTACTGTGCTCAAAAAGCGCCGTAAACTGTGTATTGCGATCGGTTTGGTATTGCTCCGTGGCGGCTAAAAAAATGCCTTTTTTATTACCAAATGCCCCATACAAAGAACCCGGATGTAAATGGGTGGCTTGAGTCAGTTTTTGCATACTGGTTTTTGCGTAGCCATGCAGCATAAACATGGCCATAGCTTGGCGTAGTACAAACTCTTTATCAAATTCTGCAGTTCTCATAATGACTCTTTTAGTGGAGAGAGTAGTAATGAATAAATTTATTTTTCTTAGGCCTGGGTGGCAGTTTACGCAATCTTAAACAAAGTTTCAAAATTATACTTGAATATTCATTCAAGTGACCTTATCTTGAATGTACATTCAACAAAGGATAAATATTATGTCGATTGACTTACTTTCACCTTTTAAATTAAATAACAGCATTGAACTGCAAAACCGCGTACTTATGGCTCCACTGACTCGCTGTATGGCAGATGACAATTTAGTGCCAACACAAGCCATGGTTGATTACTACGCTCGCCGTGCTGATGTAGGCTTAATTATTAGTGAAGCCATTATTATCCGTGCTGATGCACAAGGCTACCCAAATACACCGGGTATCTTCACCAGCGAACAAATTCAAGGTTGGAAAAAAGTCACTGACGCTGTACATGCCAATGGCGGAAAAATGTTTGCACAACTTTGGCATGTTGGCCGTGTAGCTCACCCACACTTTTTTGGTGGTGATGTACTGGCGCCATCGGCAATAGGGGTTGATGGTTCAGTACCGCGTATGCGCGAGCTGACTTATGTTACGCCAAAAGCTGCCACTAAAGACGACATTAAAGGCTTAGTGGCTGACTACGCTAAAGCCGCAGAAAATGCGATGGAAGCGGGTTTTGACGGCGTAGAAATTCACGGTGCTAATGGTTATTTAATTGACCAATTTTTACATTATGCGGCAAATGAACGTGATGACGAGTACGGCCAAACACCAGAAAACATGTCGCGCTTTGCACTGGAAGTAACCGATGCAGTTATTAATGTAGTAGGCAATGAGCGCACCGCAATGCGTTTAACGCCAGGTGCTTATTTTAATATGAGCGAAGACAATCGCGATAAAGCAGTATTTGATTACTTATTACCTGAGCTTGAAAACCGCAAGTTAGCTTATTTACACGGTGGTATTTTTGACGACAGCATGCGTTTTGATTCACTAGAAGGTAAATCAACCTCTGAATTTTTACGAGCTGGTTATGCAAGTACCTTAGTGGGTGTAGGTAGTTATAGTTTTGAAACTGCGAAAGAAGCGATTAACGACAATAAATTTGATTTAATTGCTATTGGTCGCCCGCTTATAGCTAACCCAGATTACATTAGCAAAATTAAAAACGGCGAAGAAGTCACAGCTTACAGTGACGAAATGCTAGCTGAATTGAAATAGTAACTAATTTAGTAAAAACGATAGGGCACTCATGGGCAACTATGGGTGTCTTTTTTTATACATTTATTTGCCATAATTTACTCATAATTGTTTAACCTTGCTGTCAATAAAGTTCCCCCTCGTTGTCATATTTAAAAATTAGACTATGCCCGCTTTCATAATTACCTTTTATAATTAGAATCAAACGGGACAACAATGTACGCTTTAAAAAATAAATCGATTTTGAGCATGGCTGTGGCCATGGCGGTATCAACTTCAGCTTATGCTAACGATAACGTGATAGAAGAAGTAACCGTTACTGCAAAACCAACCAGTTATGCAAACAACGTTATTGAACCTGCCATGCTTGAGCAACAAAGCTCGGTATCGAGTGTGTTATCAGTAATAGATAACTTACCTGGCATTAGCATAAACGAAGGCGACGCATTTGGCGGCGACGATTGGTCAACCACTATTACCATGCGTGGTTTTAGTATCGACTCAAACCAGCAGCAATTAGGTATGACGGTAGACGGTATTCCTAATGGCGGTTCTAATTATGGCGGTGGTGCTAAAGCGAATCGTTACCTAGATAGCGAAAATCTTGTCACCGTGGAAGTAGGTCAGGGCACTTCAGATATTAAATCAGCCTCGTTAGAGGCGCTAGGTGGTACTTTTAACTTTGTAAGTAAAGCGCCTAGCTTTGAAAAAAGCACCACTTTTGCATATACCTCAGGCAGCCATGACGCAAGTCGCTATTACGTTAAACACGAAACTGGCACCATTTTTGATAATACTCAAGCGTATGTGAGTTATTCGCAAACCGATACTAGCCGCTGGATTGGCTCGGGCAGCAATGGCGGGAAAGATAACCAACATGCTGAAGCGAAATTTGTCACCACCCTTGATGAGTTAACTATAACAGGGCGTTTATCCTACGATGATGTAAGCGAGACGAATTACAACAGCGTGAGCTTGGCACAATTTGAACAAACTCCAGATTGGGATCAACTAACATGGAACTGGACAGGCGTTCCGCACTTTGACCAAATGTTTGCAGAAGGTTGGGGCACGCTGCGTGAAAATACTCTAGGGTATTTAAAGTTTGAATACGCGATTTCACCTACCTCATTGTTAACAATTAGCCCGTATTACCATAAAAATTCTGGCCGTGGCGATTGGATCCCTCCTTATTTAACGTCCCCTGTAGATGAAAGTGGTAACCCAACCACAGAAGGTGGCACAAACGCAGGGTCTTATGGCTTTACAGATAGTAATGGCAATCCACTTGCCCCCAACGCAGGTTGTACAGCAAGCTTAAACTGGCCGTGGGAGTCGGGTCCTGAGCTTAACCCTGCATGTTACGACGCTGATGCCACGCCAGTTATGTCTTATCGTCATACACATTATAATAAAGATCGTTTAGGGGTAACTGCTAATTATCAAGCGACCTTTGGCATGCACGATATTGAAGCGGGTTTTTGGTATGAGCAAAGTGACCGTGATGAGTCGCGTGATTGGCATAAAGTTATAGATGCGCGCATTTATCATCACTTTGATAACACCCCATACTGGACGCAATACAAAAACACCTTTGAAACCGATACCCTTAAATGGTACGCCCAAGACTCAATGGCATTTGGCGACTTAACCCTTAATCTAGGGGTTAAAAAGTACTTAGTAGACATAGAAAAGTATGACCATTATCAAAATGCGACAACAGCTAAAGTAAACAGTGATTCAGACCTTCTATTTAGTGGCGGTATTTTATATCAGCTAAATAGTAATACTGAGTTATTTACCAGCTATAGCGAAAACTTTGCTGCCATTAAAGATGGTGTGCTTGAACGCGACAGCTCTGATTTATCAGCTATTGAGCCAGAAACCGCTGAAAATATTGATCTAGGTGTACGCTATCAAAATAATGCACTTAAACTAACGGCAACGGCCTATTCAATTGAATTTGATAACCGTATCACCTTTATCGCACCAGGCAGCGACACCGGCGGTATAGATTACACCATAGGTACTAACGGCTCGTACCTAAATGTGGGAGGTATTGAATCGACAGGTTTAGAGCTGTCAGCAAGTTATATGCTTAATAATGAGTGGAATGTATATAGCTCATACACTAATAATAGCTCTGAATACAAAGGCGATGCGCCAGGCTTTGAAGCAGGAGGCAAGGTAATTGATTCAGTAGATGATTTATTTGTGCTTTCAACCGATTATTACAGCGGTGATTTCCGCTTTGGTTTATCGGCTAAATACACTGGCGAGCGTGGCGATGTAGATAGCTATACCGTGCTTGATTTAAATGCAGGCTATGCAGCCGAAGTTAATGCTGGCCCATTCAAAGCCGTTGATATTGCTTTTGTGGTTTACAACATTACTGATGAAAGCTACCTAGCAGGCGGCACAGGTAATGGGAGCACTTACTTTATTGGCGCCCCACGCACAGCAGCCGTGACGTTAACCGCCACGTTTTAAAACGTAATAAACGTAATTAAGCCCATCATTGATGGGCTTTTTATTAAACGAGGTGTGTATGCAAACAATAATAACAATACTAATAATCGGTTTGGCTTTACTTAACAGTCAGGCGGTTTTGGCTGCACCGCAAAATGTGGTGTTGGTAACTTTAGATGGGGTTCGCTGGCAAGAAGTATTCAATGGTGCCGATAACAAGCTGATTAATAAAAAAGAGTTTGTTAAGCAGCCAGCACAGTTAAGCAATGAATTTTGGCATGAAAGTCCGCAACAGCGTCAACAGTTGTTAATGCCATTTTTAACTCAAACCATTGCAAAACAAGGCGTTATTATTGGCGATAGGGCTAAAGGCTCAACTATGTCGGTGAGTAATCCGTGGTATTTTTCATACCCTGGATATAACGAAATTCTCACTGGCGAAGTGGATGAAAGTATCAACAGTAACGACAAGGTATTCAACCCAAATAAAACTATTTTAGAGCGTTTAAACGCCCAACCTGAATTTAAAAACAGCACCGCGTTATTTGGTAGTTGGGATGTGTTTCCTTTCATTGTAAATACCCAGCGCAGCAAGGTGCAGGTGAATGCGGGGTTTATGCCCGTTGCTGATGATTTATTTGCCGACGCAGCGCTACTTAATGCGCTACAAACAGAGATACCTAGCCCTTGGCATAATGTGCGGCTTGATAGTTTTACCTATCGATTTGCCAAGGCGTATATGCTGGCGAAAAAACCAAGACTATTGGTGATTAGTTTGGGAGAGACTGACGACTTTGCTCACGATGGCCATTACGATGCTTACTTAAAGTCGGCCAAACAAAGCGATGCATTTTTAAAAGATTTATGGCAAACCATTCAAAGTACTGCAGGTTATAAAAATAATACCACGTTAATTGTTACTACCGATCACGGCCGTGGAAGTCATGCCAGTGATTGGCAGCATCACAGCTCTCGTCGAGCATTGCTAGAGCTTAATCTAGGCGCAGATGTGTTTCCTAACGGTATAGTAGGCTCTGAGCATATTTGGCTTGCAGCTATTGGCCCTGCAATTAAAAATAACGGTTTAATTAAAACTAAAAACGAGCTTAAACAAGCGCAAGTTGCCGCCACCGTTTTAAAAGCACTTGGGCAAAACCCACACATAATTAACCCCAATATGGCACCGGCTATTAATGAGATTTTAAAATGAAACAGTTGCTAAAAACCTTTAAGTATTCTGCACTGTCACTGACTATTGTGATTAGCAGTGGAGCAATGGCTGCGCCGTCTAAAATATTATTTGGTTCTTGCGGGCATCAAGATAAAGACATCCCTATCTTTAATGCGATAAATAAAGAGCAGAGTGATTTATTTATATTTTTAGGCGATAACATTTATGGCGATACTAACGACATGGCTGTGCTTAAAAATAAATACCAACGCCTTGGAGCAAAGCCAGGCTTTAAAGCACTACGCGCACAAACACCAATAATAGCCATGTGGGATGATCACGATTATGGTCAAAATGACGCGGGGAAAGAGTATCCGCATAAAGAAGCATCGCGGCAAATCATGCTCGATTTTTGGCAAGAACCGGCAAACTCAAAACGCCGTACCCGCGCTGACGGCATTTATACCTCGTACATGTATGGCGAAGGCGAGCAAACCGTGCAGGTGATCATGCCAGATTTACGCTTTAATCGTGACACACTTAATTCTGTTAGCGAGATTGAGTATTACACCAAGCGTAAAGCAAATAACCAAGGCCCGTATAGTCCAACTGAAGTTAAAGGCGCGTCAATGCTAGGGGAGGTACAGTGGCAATGGCTTGAAGCCGAGCTGAAAAAGCCAGCGGCAATAAAGCTAATAGCGTCGAGCTTGCAGTTACTGCCTGATTTTACCGGCTGGGAGTCGTGGGCAAATTTTCCTGAGGATCGAAATCGTTTATTTGCGCTAATTAAAAAACACCAAGTAAATGGTGTGATTATTATTAGTGGCGATACTCATTGGGGCGAGATTTCAAGGTATCAACAAAACCTTGATTATCCGCTTATTGAAATGACCAGCTCAGGTCTGACAGAAAAGTGGAAAGACGTTAGCCCTAATCAGCATCGTGTGGGTAATTACACACATAATGTTAACTATGGTGATTTAAGCATAGACTGGCAACAAGTCGACCCTGCTATTTCATTAAAGCTTAAAGACATTGAGGGGCAAGTTATTATGCAAAGTGACTTTAGTCTTTCAAGTATTAGTCCTTATAAATAGCATCACTATTTAAATAATAAACGCACTGCGGGTAAAGCTGTGCGTTTAAAATTTCATCTATCGGCGGGCTAACTTGCTGATTTATTAATGCCAATTTCCTCTTAGCGCTACCGCTTAAATTGAAAATATCTTACACTGGCTTTATCTCAAGTAAGGCTGGTATCGTATGCTCAATATTATTCAATCAAACCGTATGGAAGCCCTGCAAGCGCAGTTTCATCAGCTATTAAAAATAAACCCATTGCAAAGCCCATTTGATAAAGAAGTGGTGTTAGTGCAATCGCCGGGTATGTCGCAATGGCTTAAAATAGGTTTAAGTGAAAATTTAGGCGTAGCTGCACAGGTAGACTTTCCGCTACCATCGAGTTTTATTTGGCAGTTGTATCAGCAATTACTGCCAAACGTGCCTAAAGAGTCGGCCTTTAACAAACCTAACCTTGCTTGGAAATTATTTGCCATTTTACCCCAGTGCATAAATGAACCGCTGTACTTACCGCTTAAAACCTATTTAGAGGGCGATATTGACGGCCAAAAAACCTTTGCTCTATGTGAAAAAATAGCCGATGTGTACGACCAATATTTGATGTATCGCCCCCATTGGATAGCCACTTGGGATAGTGGTGTTGATACGCTTGACGATGTTGATATAACGATTGCGCCTTGGCAACCCGATTTATGGCGTCGTATCGTCAAATTAAGCAAGCAGCTGGGGCAAAGCCAATTTCACCGTGCCAATATGCAAGGGCAGTTACTCAGTGCACTTGAGAGCATGGATAGCAGCTTATTACCAAAACGCATTAGTTTATTTGGCATATCGGCGATTGCCAGCTCGCAGCTTGAGGTGTTTGAAGCCTTGAGTAAAAAAACTGAAGTGTTTTTGTTCTTTTTTAACCCCAGCGAGCATTATTGGGGCGATATAATTGATGAAAAAACAGCGGCTAAAATCACCGCTAAATATGCCAAAATGCCGCTGGTGGAAGCACAGCAAAAAAAGCACACCAACCCCGATGAGGAATACTATTTTATTGGTAATCCGCTGTTATCGTCGTGGGGTAAACTAGGCCGCGATTATTTTGAGCAACTAGTGCAGCTTGATGCCCGCTGGATTGATGGCTTTATAGATGCATTTGACGACAGCTTACTTGGCCAAGTGCAAAGTGAAATTTACCAACTTGCCTTTAAAGGTGAGTCGCTCACCAATAACAAAGAATGGTTTATTAACGATGAGGGCAAGCTGCCAATAAGTGTAAACGATGCAAGCATTACACTTAGCGATTGCCATACACCACTTCGAGAAGTAGAGCGTTTGCACGATTACTTACTTAATTTGTTTAATCAGAACCCAGCGCTTACCCCCAAAGACATCATCGTGATGATGCCCGACGTTGGTACCTACAGCCCTTATATTGAAGCAGTTTTTGGTGGTGCACAGGGCAGCCGATTTATACCTTATGCGCTAGCCGATTTAGCCATAGAGCAAGAAAAGCCAGTGCTGAGTTCGTTTGCTAGTTTAGCTAACCTACCGTTTTCGCGCTTTGGTGTGTCGGATATTCTCGATTTATTACAGGTTACCCAAATTGCTGAAAAATTTGGCTTAGAAGCGCATGAATATGAGCAAATTCAGTATTGGTTGGAGCGCGTTGGCGTTAAATGGGGCGTAAACGCTGAACATAAAAGTAGCTTTGATTTACCCGCAATTGAGCTTAACACTTGGCAACATGGCTTAAACCGGCTACTACTGGGTATTGCCATGCGCGATGAGCAATGCCCATTTAATGGTATTTACAGTGCCGATGAGGTTGAGGGCATGGCGCTCGATACACTCAACAAGCTGGTACATTTTATTGATGTGTTGCAAGACTTTAAAGCTAAGCTCACCCCCGATGACACACTCACCAATAAAGCCCAAATTTTAAGTGAGCTGCTCAATACTATTTATGAGAGCGAAAGCGACGACAGTTGGGATTTATTAGTACTGCAAAAAGTACTCGAAGATATAGGTAAGCACCACGATAACGGTGATTACAGTGAGGCCGTATCGCAGCGCATTGTTAGCTATTTAATTAAACAAGGCATACAAGAGAAAGGTGTCGGCCAGCGATTTTTAGTGGGGCAAGTGAATTTTTGTACCCTCATGCCCATGCGCGCCGTCCCCTTTAAAGTGGTATGTATGCTAGGCTTAAACGATGCCGATTACCCGCGCACGGTGCAGCCAATCGGATTTGATTTAGTGCCGTATTCTAAAAAGCAAAAAGGTGACCGTTCACGAAAACTCGATGACCGTTACCTCTTTTTAGAAGCGCTATTAAGTGCCCGAGATAATTTATACATGAGCTACATTGGCCGATCATGTTTTGATAACCAGCCGCGCATGCCATCAACGCTTGTCAGTGAATTGTTAGAATACATAGGTCGCAGCTTTAAACTTAGCGAACCCAGTGATAAACCTTTGCCAGATTGTCTTATTAGCCAACAACATTTACAACCTTTTAATAGTCAGTACTATTTGCCAGCTAGCGCTGAACAGGCAGGACTTAACAACCATAGCTATAATCCAATTTGGCTGCCTAGCGAGGCCATTGAGCCAAAAGCAATTACTACGCTTGATGTAACGCCTCCAGAGTTGCTTGATCTTGATGTGTTTATTCGCAGTGTGTGCCATGCCCAAGAGAGCTTTTATCAGCAAAGCTTAGGGTTACGTTTGCCGCAATTTAACGACATAGCCAAAGATGAAGAACCGTTTAGCTTAGATGCGCTGCGCCGTTATTTTTACCTTGATGAAATACTTGAAGCTAATATTAACGATATTCCACTAAGTACCGAGCAAATACTGCAGCGCGGTGAGTTGCCGCAAGCTCATGTTGGCAGCTTAATTTATGAGAACATGCAACATCGCGTTGATGCGCTTGCAGGGCAAGTAAAACAACAAGTAAAAGCGGGTAAAAGCGAACCGATAGAAGTGTTACTGTCGCATGAAAATACCACCATTGAAGGCTGGCTAAACCATGTGTATATGCAAAAACAAGTGTTTTATCGTAGTGCCAGTATTAAAGCTAAAGATTTAATTAAAGGCTTTATTTATCATCTTGCTGCACAAAGCATGCAACAAGAGGTTGAAACTTTATTACTGGGTTTAGATAAACAAATTAGCTTTGCCCCAATGAGTAAAGCCGATGCCGATTTACTGCTCGCAGATTGGTTTGAGCTTTATAAAGCATTACGCAACAAGCCCGTGGCGTTTTTTCCGGTAAGTGGTTATGAATACGTAAAAAGCGGTGGTGATATGGCAAAAGCCAACAGTAAATTTAGTCCACAGTATATTGGCCGAGGCGAAGGAGAAAACCCTTATATTCGTCTCACGGTGCAATCACTTAATGACTGCCAAGACGAATTTATACATTGGAGCGATAAGCTACTCGCCCCATTATTCGAGCACGCCAAGGAGAGTGACTATGCAAGCGCTTAATCCACTCACTATGCCATTGTCAGGGCAAAGCTTAATTGAAGCCAGTGCAGGCACAGGTAAAACCTACACGATCACGGGTTTGTATTTGCGCTATTTGTTGGGCATGCAAATACCCGGTGAGCTGAATACGCCATTGAGCGTTGAGCAAATTTTGGTAGTCACCTTTACCGATGCCGCCACGCAAGAAATTAAAGACCGAGTTCGCAGCCGAATTATTGCCGCGCGTGATGCTTTACTGGGGCAAGTACCTAATGATGAGCTAATTGAGGGTGTAATAGCGGACGTTGATGACAAGCACCGTGCATTTGACTTACTCGATGCCGCAGCTAAATCAATGGACGAAGCAGCTATTTTTACCATTCATGGTTTTTGTCAGCGAATGCTAAAGCAGCATGCGTTTGAATCCGGTGTGGCATTTAACTTAGAGTTCATTTTAGATGAGCGCGATATTCTGCTTGAAACCATAAAAGACTTTTGGCGCGCGTTTGTATACCCACTTAGTAAAGAAAGAACAGATGCGATTTTAGCGGTATTTGCCGCACCCGAATCACTATTTAGTCATGTAAGTAGTATTTTAAATAAGGCGAACGCAGAGATAACCCCGCAAGTTAGTTTAGATGCGGTATGGCAAGCGCGAGATGAATACTTGGCGCGTGTTCCAGCCTTTAAAAAAGCGTGCCTAGAGCAAGAGTTTATTGGTGCTGTTAAAGCATCCGATTTAAGTGGCTCAAAAACACCTGGGCGAAAGGGGAGTCTTGCTGCACTTGAAGCATTTTGCTTAAGTAATGATGATTTTTTTGAATTTGGTACCAGTAAGTATTCGTTTGAGGTGTGGAGTAGCGAGAACTTAAGTAATGCAGCTAATTATAAAAAAAATGGCACATTACTGACGCATCCACTTATTAGCCAATTCGATGCCTTAGCCGCACTTAACAACACCATCAACCAAGGGCTAAAAATTGCGATAGTGCAATATGCGGCGAGCTGGGTAAAAGCGGCCATAGTTAAACGCAAACAAGAACAAAGCGTGATCACCCCTGACGATTTACTGACTAATTTACACAGTGCCTTAAAGAGTGAACAAGGTGATGTACTCGCACAAAAAATAGCGCAGTTATTTCCGGTGGCAATGATAGATGAGTTTCAGGATACTGATCCTATTCAGTACGGTATTTTTAGTAAAATTTATGCTCAAAGCAATACCACTTTAGCTATGATAGGCGATCCCAAACAAGCAATTTATGGGTTTAGGGGCGCAGATATATTTACCTACATTGGCGCAAAAGAAGCGGTAGATGAGCCACAACAATTTACATTGGGCACTAACTTTCGCTCAAGTAGTGATATTGTAAATAGCGTAAATAGCTTATTTAGCAAATACGAAAACAGCTTTATTTATAACGACGCCATTCCATTTAATAAAGTGAAAGCGAAAGGAAAAAAAGCAGATGAGTCGTTTTTAATTGATGGCAAACCTGCCACCGCGTTTGAGTTTAATGTGTTTGTAGATGAAGCCGGCGATGAAAAAAATAAGCCGACCAGTAAAGGCTTAGGGCAAGCTCATTTAGCCACCCATTTTACCAATAAAATTGTTACTTTACTTGAGCAGGCAAACCAAGGAATAGCCTGTATTGGCAGTACGCCGGTAAGCGCTGCTGATATTTGTATTTTGGTGCGCGACCGCGTTGAAGCACAAATAATGAAGCAAGCGCTGAGTAAAGCTAATATTGCCAGTGTGTATTTGTCGCGCGACAGTGTATTTAGCCAAGAGTTAAGTCATCACTTGCTCAATTTTTTAACGGCTTTGCATGGTCAGTACGATGAGGCGTTACTACGCGGTGTATTAGCTGGCCCGTTATTTTGTTTAAGCTATAACGATATTTTTGCTCTAGCCGATGATGAAAATAGCTGGCAAGAACACCTAAACTTTTTTGCTCAACTTAGCCATATTTGGCATAAGCAAGGGGCAATGGCAATGCTCGAACGCTTACTGAGTCACAATCAGCTCAGTGCCAAATGGCAAGGCTTGGGCTATAACGTAGAACGTTGGCTTACCGACTTTAGACATCTTGGCGAAATACTGCAGCAAAAACAAATAGAGCTTGAAGGGACACTTCGTTTATTACGTTGGTTTGCGCAAAAGGTGAGCCAGCAAGATGGCGAAACAGTGCAAGTTCGCTTAGAAAGTGATGCGAACTTAGTTAAAATTGTGACTATGCACGCTTCTAAAGGGCTTGAATACCCATTGGTATTTATGCCATTTGCCAGTGGTTATCGTGAAACTAAAGACGCGCTTTATCATCAAAATGGCAAGTTGATTTACGATTTAAGTAAAGACGAAGACGCCCTGCAAAAAGCCGAACAAGAACGTTTAGCAGAAGACTTACGTTTGCTTTATGTGGCACTGACCCGAGCAGTGCATTTTTGTTCGCTGGGCGTGTATAACATTTCTCAAGGGCAAAGTAGCCGTTTAGCAATTCAAAGTAGTGCGCTGGGGCATGTGTTATTCTCAGGATTAGAGATAAGCAGTAGCCAAGTATGGCGCACCCATTTAAGTGAATTTTGTGAGGCTAATCATGCTATGCAATACCAGCAATTTACCTCAGGCGAATTAGTTGATCAGGGCATACTTCGGTTAAAAAATAGTGACACTAAACAGCACGATTTACTTATTAATACAGTAACGGCGCAGATTGAACGTGACTGGCGAGCAACTAGCTTTAGTGCCTTGAGCTTTAAAAAGCATGCTGATCAACTTGCTCCAGGGCGCAGCGATGAAGATCATCAAAAAGATGAGTTTGCCGTGCAGCAAGATGAACTTCCTTCACCGTATAGCTTTCCTAAGGGTGCAAAACCAGGGAGTTGTTTGCACGAAATATTTGAGCAGCTTGATTTTACCAGTCCGGTAAATCATCCCACGAATGCCGAGCAAAACTTAACGGCTGTGATTGAGCGTGCTTTTGAAAAGTACCATATCGATGAGCAATGGCAGCAAATTACCGAACAATGGGTACTCGATGCACTTAATTGCCCGTTAAACAGCAAGAATAATTTAAGTTTGAGCCAATTAGCGCCAAGTGACTGTTTAGTCGAAATGGAGTTTAATTTACCGCTTAGGAGCCTCAGTGCCCCTAAGCTTAATGAAGTGTTAATTAAACATTTTGGTTTTAACCAAAGTAAACTTGAGTTTGCCCATGTTAAAGGGTTACTAAAAGGCTTTATTGATTTAATTTTTTGCTACCAAGGCAAGTATTATATTTTAGATTATAAATCGAATTATTTGGGCAGTACCGCTGCCGATTATGTGTCTGAGCAGCTAGAGCAAGCAATGACCAGTCACCAATATCATTTACAGTATTTAATTTATACCGTAGCGCTGCATCGCTTGCTTAAACAGCGAATTCCCGATTATTCAATAGAGGCGCATTTAGGCGGTGTTTATTATACTTTTTTACGCGGTATGCCAGCAGGTGAGGGAGTGTACTTTAAACAGCTAAGTGCAGATCAAGTCGTTATTTTAGATGGCTTGTTTAGCCAAGGAGCCATGCTATGAGTGATTTAAATCAACAACCGGGTTTGTTTGATGACTTAGATGATGCGCCTTCAGATGAACCTGTGCTCACAACAGCACAGCCAACGATGCAGGCCAGCGAAAGTATTAAAGTCGCGCCGTTGCTAACGTATTTAACGGACGAACATAGAGTGCGAGTGGTTGATGTAAAACTGGCTGAATTGCTCAGTGGCACAAACGCACAGCAAGGGTATGACGACCTCTTTTATATAATTTTAATGCTGTGTTTATCGCAGCAAAGCCAACATAGCTGTTTAACCCTAACAGAGGTTGACTGGACTAATCCGTTTAATTTACGTCAAAGCGACTTTACTAAACTAGAGGGCACACAGCCTGATACTCTCAGCCCATTTAGTGATGACTATACGACTGAGGCAGCAATAGGTTATTTACTCTCACATCACAGTGTTGGGGAGCAAAAGCCGCTGCAATTGTTTAATCAACGGTTATATTTTTCTCGTTTAGCAGGCTATGAACAGACTCTTGCCCAACGATTACTGACAATGAGCGAACGACAACTTAACATTGATGATGCAGTTCTTGCTCAGTTATTAACCCGCTACTTTCCTGATGATCCGAGTATTGACATTGATTGGCAAAAAGTAGCGTGTGCGATTGCCGCTACAAAAGGTTTTAGTGTGATCACGGGCGGGCCTGGCACCGGTAAAACCACCACGGTAACAAAGCTGTTAGCGATTTTACAGTCGTTATATCAAGCGGCGCCATTGAGCATAAAATTAGTAGCACCCACAGGTAAAGCAGCGGCACGGCTAACAGAGTCAATTTTAGGGGCTAAAAATAAGCTTAGTGAAATACCGGCTGATATTAATTCGTTGATCCCGCAAAGCGCGCAAACCATTCATCGGTTGTTGGGAGTTAAGCCATTTACCAATAAATTTCGGCACGATAAAAGCAATCCGTTGCATGTTGATGTATTGATTATTGATGAGGCCAGCATGGTCAACTTATCACTTATGGCTAAATTAATTGAGGCCTTGCCAGATCATGCTCGATTGATTTTACTCGGCGATAAAGACCAACTTGCTTCGGTTGATACTGGTAGCGTAATGAGTGATTTATGCCAAGGGTTAGTACTTGGACAAACACCGCGTTATTCAAAAGTACGCTGTGAGCAATTGAACACGCTGTGCTTTAATGGCACTGTTAAGCTCAACGCGCAAACTCAAAGTGAGTTTAAACTCGCGGATTGCATTGCCTTTTTACAACATAGCTATCGGTTTGATGCAAAAAGTGGCATAGGTCAATTGGCGCTGGCGGTTAATACCAACAACCGTGGGATATTAAACTATGTTGAACAACAAAGCAGCGAAGGGCATTTTAGCGATATTATTTTAGACTATGACTTTGTTTCCACACCAATTGAAAAGTTAGTAAATAGTGCCGCAAGTCATTATGCTAATTACCTAACCCTGATAGCGCAAGGTGCCAGTGTTGCGCAAGTGCATGCAGCTTTTGCCAGTTATCAGTTACTTGCTGCGGTACGTGAAGGCGATTATGGTGTTAATAGTTTAAACCAGCGTATTGAACGGGTATTACAGCAGCAAGGTTTAATTAGCGTTAATCCTAATCAGCGGCATTATATAGGGATGCCGATAATGGTTAGTCAAAACGACTACCAGCTAAAATTATTTAACGGTGATATAGGAATTCTAATGCCCGATGATAGCGGCCAACTCAAGGCAGTGTTTATTGATGAACAAGGTAATGAACGGGCATTTTCACCCGCACGGCTTCCGGCGCACGATAAAGTGTATGTAATGACCATTCATAAATCCCAAGGCTCAGAGTTTAGTTATACCGCGATGGTGTTACCACCGCTCAAGCAGGCGAGTATCGGTATTAATAGGCAATTAGTGTACACGGGAATTACCCGCGCAAAACAGACCTTTGAGCTTGTGGCAGATAAAAAAGTGCTGCAACTGGCCATGGGTAAAAGTGTATCACGGGCGTCAGGCTTGTATGAGCGATTAGTGTAAAGCCATACTTATACTAATCTCTTATTTTTGGAGTTCGTTTTCTAAATAGGTTGGGTTGCCAGCCAAAATGCAGTGCGCCCAATCTTAGAAAAACGGTTACCAATAATGAACCTATAATGCACCATAAATAAGGGACATCTAATAAAAATAGCGTGGCATAGGTTAAGCCTCCTGCAAAACACGCGGTGGAGTAAAGTTCTTCGCGCATCACCAGTGGTACTTCTCTACAGATCACATCACGTATTAAGCCGCCAAATATACCCGTCGTCATTCCCATTGTAAGCGCAACCACCATGGTTGTGCCTTCAATGAGCGCTTTTTCAATACCGACCACATTAAAAATAGCCATACCAATAGCGTCAACCAGTAACATGTAATAGTTAGACACATCAGGTAAGTGGCGGATAAACATAACGGTGACAAAAATAGCGCCATAGGTGGCATATAAATAATCGGGGTTGGCTATCCAAAATACAGGTTGGTTAAGAAGAATATCTCTGAGCGTGCCACCGCCTAACGCAGTGACTGAGCCAACGACGACAACACCAAATCCACCAATATCTTTATCGTGGCCTAATAATGCACCTGAAATTGCAAAGAATGCCACGCCAATAAGGCTTAAAAAATTAAAATACTCTGCCGTCATTGAGGTGTCCTTACCAGATTGAGAATTTATATTAGACATTAAAAGATAAGCGATTGGGGATTTATATTAGCTGAATAACACTGTTTATAATACAAGCACAAGGTTATTAGCCCAGTGCTTGTTATGCTGGTTCTTATTGTAAGTAGTCAACGACCAGTTGAGATAATGATTCTACGCCAAGTTGTAATGCGCTTTCGTCAACATAAAACTGAGGTGAATGATTACTTGGTGCCGTTTTAGCGTTTTGATCTTTTGGAGTAACGCCTAAAAAGTAAAACAGTCCAGGGGTTTCTAGCGCATAATAACTAAAGTCTTCTGCACCGGTAATCAAATCTGTGGTAATAATGTTGTCAGCGCCAGCAATACGGGCAAGCGTAGGGGTCATTTTTTGAGTCAGTGCAACATTATTTACTGTTACAGGGTAACCGTGATCTATATGCACGTCGGCTTTAGCCCCCGCGGATTCGGCAACCAGCTCAGCGGTTTTAGCTAAACGTTTTTTAATATCGGCGCGCATAGTTTGATCAAAAGTTCTAATTGTACCAATTAGCTCGACGCTATCAGGGATTATATTTGAGCGTATGCCGCCATTAATCGCGCCAAACGAAATCACAGAAGGTGCTTTAGTTACATCAACTTGACGAGAGGCAATTGTTTGAGTTGCCATTATAATTTGTGATGAAGCAACAATGGGATCTACGCCATTCCAAGGGCGTGAACCATGAGTTTGACGACCCGTTACGTTAATTGTGAAAGAGTCTTCACTGGCCATTAGTGGCCCTTCTCTAAAGCCAATTTGACCAGTATTAAGTGAGCTGGTGACATGCAAGCCAAACACCGCTTCAGGTTTTTGTTTAAATAAACCTTCTTTTAGCATTAGCTCTGCGCCTCCTTCTTCTCCTTCGGGGGCACCTTCTTCAGCCGGTTGAAATACAAACAGTACGTCACCCGCTAACTGATCTTTAATTTTTACCAGTGACTCTGCTACGGCCATTAGAATAGCAACATGAGTGTCGTGCCCGCAGGCATGCATAACGCCTACTTCATTACCACGATAGGTTGAGGTTTGTTTAGAGGCAAAGGGTAAATCAACTTGTTCGGTAACGGGTAAAGCATCCATATCGGCACGAAGGGCGATTAAAGGGCCTTTTTTACCACCGCTTAATTTAGCCACAACACCGGTATGCGCAACACCGGTTTGTACTTCAAGACCCAAAGATTTTAAATGGTTAGTAATGTACTTAGCGGTTTCAAATTCGCGATTACTCAGTTCTGGATATTGATGCAAATGGCGACGCCATGTAATGACTTTTTCACTTACACTTTGTGTTGCTTGTTCAAGTTCGGTGTTAATACTACTAGCAAAACTAGGCGCTGAAATTGCAGTAAATAAAACACTGCCAAAAATTATTTTTTTTATCATTTTAATTCCTTGGTTTTCATCGTGTGTAATTAACTTACGCTATTACATCAATAAAAAGTAGTGTTGTTTAATAGTTAACCAGAGTTAAAAGAAAGTTTATTGATGCTGCTTAAGAAGGGGATAAAGCTATTTTGTTTAACACAATAGTTTGGCGCTTTTGTCGTATTTTAACGCAAATATTTAGCTTTAACGGTGAGAATGATAACAAAATGTTGCATTTTTTAAATTTGTTCCCAATACTGGTCAATGCATTGCTTTTACCATGCACTGACAACAGCGTGTAACAAGCTAAGCATAATAAAAATATTCAATCAGTTAAGGATTAATATGAACAACACACACATTTTTAAACGCGCGACTTTATTTGCAGCAGCAATAGGGCTCTTAATGAGTTTTTCTGCGCTCAGTAAAGAGTATAAAGTAGTTTTAATTCATGGTTTGCAAGTATCCCAGCTTACCAATAAAGCAGGTAGTGATGTAGTAAACGATGGCCAAAGCTATTGGCAGTCTTATTGGGTAAACCATGCCGACGAGCGCATTGACTGGCCTGCGTATGAACGAATAGAAGGAAAAATTACCACAGATTGGGTATGGCCCAAGCTACAACAGATCTCTCGCTCAAATTTATGCGAGCCAGGCTGCGTGTTTGTAACCCACTCTACCGGTGACTTAGTTGCCCGATATATTATAGATAACCAAGAAAACTGGCTAGAAAACGCGGGTTTAAAACCGCTTAATATTATTGCTACCTTTGATTTAGCAGGTGCTGGTGGCGGTAGTGAATTAGCCGACTTAGCGGTGAGTGCGTTAACCGGCGCATCGTGGAATTTTGCTGTAGATGCTGCATTAACTTGGTGGCTAGGCAGTGAAGTTAACGAGGCGGTTGGCGTATTACATGATTTAAAAGTTAATAATGCACGTAGAATCGCGCCATTACCTGATGCGCGCACTCCGCGTTTACGTTTTGTGGCCGATGGTAATGCTTACTTAGGTTTAACGGCTGGCTTTTTACGTGGTAACGATGATTCGGTAGTCGCTACTCACTCATCATGTGGCGCAAGCTCGGTAAGCTCATTTGGTAGTTGTAGTGCCAATATTGACACCAATGGGCGTTTAACTTCACAAGGTGATGCTGTTAGTAGCTTCATGCCATACCATTATCCATTAATGATGACTAACAGTTACAGCCATAACGAAATTCAACAAGCGCAGCACCAAGGTAATGTAACGGTGGCAATGAATAATATTAGCGTGGCTGGCGATACATTAGGATATGAAACTGTCGATGAAACTACCGGTAGTTGGTTTTGGAAAAAACAATACCGTTATGTAAAAGACTCTGATAATTTGAGTGCTTCAACGCTCATATATAATGTGATCCCATAAAGGTGATTGTGCGTGCGGCTTTATATGCTGCACGCTTTTGATACCAATTCGCTTTATGCAGTTATTTATTTTTAGGTAAGAAAACCTGAATGCAAATAGCAACAGGTTATCGCTCTAACAATGATTAACTGCTAGGGTCTGTTGACCTTTGCGGATTACAATTTGTTCAAACTAGGGGCGGTTTAATCGCGGCGCGAGGTTTGTAACCTAGTGGGCTAAGTCAAAACCGAGCAACAAAGAGTAAATCGCCCCTAGGCAGAACCCGAAGGGCTGCGCCTGTTTGGTATTGATGCTGCGTTATCGCCTATTTATGGGGAATAACCACACCACATAGGCTCTGCCTTGCCTAAATACCAAACAGACTGCTGCAAATTCAACCTTGAAAGGTCAACAGACCCTAGTATTTATAGGATAAATAACAATGAAAAAATCCTACGTTATTGTTTTAGTAATAATAGTTACCGGCTTGATGTGGTTTTTAGGTAAAGGCAATGCTAGTTATTCAGTGTCGCAAACAACAGCTAAAGAGCATACAAAAACACCTGAATTTGTTGCTATGCCGGTAAAAAAAGAGGCATCAGCAGTTAAATCAAGCATAAAAAAAATGCCTAAAGAGCAGCATGAGTTTAATGAAGATATAGCTAAAGCAGCATCGGCGGTGGCGCAGCAATATCAACAAAACTTAGTATTCCCGCCTTATTCGCAACCTTTAACGGTATATGATGAAGACCGGCTAAAGCCAAATCAGTTTTTCCCGGTTACTAGCCCAGTAGGAGAGCAAGGCGGGGAGTTAACCTTAAGTTTATCTCAATATCGCTATGTCTATCCGCAAGCAATTGAATTAACCATAAGCGCACAAAATTTAGGTAAAGCACAGGTAACACTCAGTGATACGGATACTAAACAGCCGTTAAAAACACACAGTGGTGTTGCTCGAGACAATGAACTTGTAATTACGTTTAAAGGTGAGGAAGACTATCCTCGCAATTTACAGTTATTAGTTGAGGCCGACATTGTGGGTAAAATGGTCCCTGTGGTGGCACAAATACAATATATGCCGCCTAGTGCAACCCTAACTAGCTTTGATAACGCATATCCACGTAATGATAATATGATAGTGCCTGCTAATTTAACAGTGATAAAAAGTGGTTTATATCGCTTAAGAGCTAACTTATACAGTGGTACTTCGCCATTAGCACATTTAGTTGCTAAAGCTCGTTTAGATGAGGGCAGCGAACAAATTGATTTTAAAGCGCATTGGTCTGTTTTGCCTAAGCAAACGAATGATTTGCGGTTGAGCGACTTTGTTATTGAACGTATGTCGCCAAGTCCAGGTGAGCGAAATAGCTTTGGGCAAAGTAAAGTGAGTGAGTTTACTATTGAAGATTTTGCTTATGATAGCTTACAGCAGCTGCCTTATCAGGCGAATAAACAAGAATTGCAGAGTTTAGAGTTTTTACAAGGATTAGCTGCCGGTAAGTAGCAGCATAGAACAGAGTGAAGGGTTTGCATTACTGCAAACCCTTAAAAAATTAGCTTAAATTAATAGTAACCACGTCGGCTTGGTTTAGTTCATCTTGTTCAGGATTAACCGGCGCTTTTGGAATATCAGGTTTATCTAACGCGATATCTCCACCATCAATAACGTCACCGGTTTGCAGATTAGCAAAATCAAACAACTGGTTATCAGCTAAATGCGAAGGTACAACATTTTGCATGGCAGTAAAAATACTTTCTATACGCCCTGGGTGCTCTTTATTCCATTGCTCTAGCATGTTTTTAGTGTGCTTACGTTGTAAGTTTTCTTGTGAGCCACATAAGTTACACGGAATAATTGGGTAGCCTTGGCTAAACGCATATTTGCTTATATCGGCTTCTTTACAATAAGCCAACGGGCGAATAACCATGTGCTCGCCGTTATCACTCATTAGCTTAGCCGGCATACTTTTAAGTTTGCCACCGTAAAACATATTTAAAAACAAGGTTTCTATCATGTCATCGCGGTGATGGCCTAAAGCTATTTTTGTGGCTCCTAGCTCTTTAGCGGTGCGGTACAAAATACCACGACGCAGACGAGAGCAAAGTGAGCATGTTGTTTTACCTTCAGGAATAATATCGGTAACAATACTGTAGGTATCTTCTTCGACAATTTTATATTCAATATTTAAGTTATCAAGGTATTCAGGCAGTACATGCTCAGGGAAGCCTGGTTGTTTTTGGTCAAGGTTAACCGCAAAAAGCTCAAACTTAATAGGGGCAACCCGCTGTAAATGTTGCAGCATATCGAGCATAGTATAACTGTCTTTGCCGCCCGATAAGCACACCATAAGACGGTCGCCTTCTTCTATCATGTTAAAGTCCATGACAGCTTGACCTGTGAGGCGGCGTAAACGCTTTTGAAGCTTATTTAAGTTGTGTTGAGCTTTGGCTTGAGCAGAATGAGACACTACGCCCCCTTATAAATAGTACGGCAAAATTAATTGCTAAAAATAAAGGGGCGTATTATATGCCATATGTAATATCACAGCTACAGCAAACGTTAACTTTCTGCGAGTGGACTTACATAGCCGTCAGGTTTCAATGCAAGTACATCACAATCGAGGCTGTCAATTACATGCTCAGCGGTGTTACCCACTAATGCAGCACTTAAGCCGGTACGTCCCACAGTGCCAATAACCACTAACTCACTATTTAAACGATTTGCAACATCCGGTATCACATCTTCTGGCAATCCCTCTTCAATAAAGCATTGATCAGAGGTTAGGTTAAACTCGTTAGCTAGTTCATTGGTTGATTCAATATGATGTTTTTTAACTGATTCATTGTAAAGCCCAGGGTTAAATTCTGGGATTTCTATGGCAATATTTACTGGTGTAGCAGGGTAGGCATTGACTAAGTTAAGTTTAGCATTAGCCAGTTCACATAAAAATTGTGCATCTTTAATTATGCGTTTATTAAGTGATAAGTGCTGCTCATTTTCACTGACTGCATTTACTGCAGCTAAAATATTCCCCTGTGCTGGCCATTGCATATCTTTGACAAATAAAACGGGAGTTGGACACTTTCTTACTAAGTGCCAGTCTGTAGGAGTAAAAATAACCGCTTTTAATGCGCCGTGTTGATGCGTACCTTTGATAACTAAGTCGTATTTATCATTGATAACGGTATTAATTATTGCCTCGTATGGGCGATTATGCCAAATAACTTGCGTATCAATATTAATATTTTCATAAGGAGAGACAAGATCTTTAAGCCATAGCTCGCGATCTTTGAGGACGGCTTGACGCATTGCTTCACGTTCATCGCCTGATAACATAGTGGTCATTTCGTAAGAAAAATCGTAAACCGTCATAAAGGCGGTAATGCTTGCACCCGATTTTTTGGCTAAATCTATTGAACGCGCGAGCGCATTTTGATCGTCTTTAGTTGGGTCAATAACCGCGATAATACGTTTAATCGTTTCCATTGTGCTACTCCATTCACTTAACAGTTATATATTTAGTGTAACGCAAATACACAACAGTTAAAGGGGTAGCACTAAGATTATTGTTCTATATCAATTTATTGATCTATTAACGGGGTTTTACAATCGCAGCGGTTTTAGCAAGCGCGTCATTATCTAAAATAGTAATAAACTTACCTTCTACTTTGATCAAATCTGCTTTTTGAAAACGGCTCAATAAACGGCTAATGGTTTCAACAGTTAAACCAAGGTAGTTGCCAATTTCACCGCGAGTCATAGTAAATCTAAATTCTTTTCGTGAAAAGCCACGTTCACCAAAACGCTCTGATAAATTATAAATAAAACTCGCTAGGCGTTCTTCGGCAGACTTTTTATTAAGTAGTAGCAGCATTTCTTGATCGTAGGTTATTTCACTACTCATTAAGCGCATAATTTGTTGGCGTAGCTTAGGCAGTTTACCAGCAAGTTCGTCAAGGGTATCAAAGGGGATTTCACATACCATTGAGGTTTCTAGTGCTTGAGAAAAGCTTTGATGCTGCATTTTGTTAATGGCATCAAATCCAACAAGGTCGCCAGCTAAGTGAAAACCGGTAATTTGTTCATCGCCTTGCTCAGACAAGGTATACGATTTAAACGAGCCTGAACGAACCGCATAAATTGCATTTAAAGGCGCGCCTGATTCAAATAAGTAGTCACCTTTGTGTAATGGTTTTTTTCGCTCAATGATCTCATCAAGTTTATCCATTTCTTGGCCATTTAAAGAAAATGGTAAACATAACTGGCTAATACTGCAGTTATTACAGCTAATAGCACAATTACCTTTAGCACGACTTTGAGAAAAATCCATAAGTTCAATCCGTTAAATTTCTATGCACGACATTTATCAATGTTAATGCACTAGCTTATCTGTTGCAATGATCAGAAGGTAGATACCGTACCAAATGATAACACTGCCTAATGTTATTCGTGTCCATGGGTGGTTAAAAAGCGTATTTAGCTTTTGTGCAGCCACACCTAAGGTGATCATGGCAGGAAATGTCCCTAGGGCAAATGACAGCATAACCAAAGCACCATTGAGGGCGTTGCCACTGGTCATTGCCCAGGTAAGTGCAGAGTATACTAAACCGCACGGTAACCAGCCCCATAACGCGCCATAACCAAGGGCTTTTAAAGGCGAATCAATGGGCATTAAATATTTATTAAGTTTAATTAAGTGCTGCCAAATAAGGGTTTTACCCAGTTTTTCAAGCCACTGTAAGGTGGCGGCTATGCGCATAATATAAACGCCAACCAGTAACATAAAAATACCGGCTAAAAATGACAAAAATAATGAAAAGGCAGAATTTTGCGTGGCAAACTGGCTACTAATACCAGCAACAAGGGCTCCTGCTAACATATAACTTAAAGCTCGACCGCTGTTATAAGCAAGAGAATATAACCAGGTTTGACGTTTGTTACTGGCAAGTTGTAACGAACTGGCAATACCGCCACACATAGCAATGCAATGACCACTGCCAATTAAACCCATTAAAAAAGCGCTAACAAAAATAGGGTCAATCATTACTTTTATTGTGCTGCTCTTTGTCGTCTTCAAACAAAATACTGTGGCCTTGCTTGTTTAAATCAGAGAATTGCTCGCCTTTTACAGCCCAAAAAAACACGCCAATAGCAATTAATACAAACAAAATAGCAATAGGAACTAAAATATAAATTATGCTCATAACTTTAATAGCCTTAGTGAATTACATATCACAATAATTGAGCTGGCAGACATACCAATAACCGCCATCCACGGCGCAACTAAGCCCATAGCAGCAAGCGGTAATATTGAGCCATTATATAATAAAGAAAGTGTTAGGTTTTGTTTAATTATACGTCGTGTTTGCTTGGCAACGGTTAATAAATGCGAGATGGAGGCTAAGTCACTGTTAAGCAATACAACATCGGCACTGTTTTTAGATATATCGGCACCGGTTTCCATGGCGATAGATAAATGGGCACTGGCAAATACTGGGCTATCGTTTACGCCATCACCAACCATAGCAACAATTTCACCTTGCGATGACCAGTGATCAACGGCATTTTGTTTATCTTTTGGACTGCAACTGGCTTGCACTGAGTTAAGCTTTAACTTTTTAGCGACTTTGGCACCCGCATCAGATGCATCACCAGTTAGCATATGGCAACTAAGGTTAGCCGCTTGTAAAACATTAATTAGCTTATCGGCATCGGCTTTAACTTTATCTACAAAGTAAAAGCGTGCAACAGCCTGCTTGTTTATGTAAAGCGTGGCCTGTGCGTTGGTTTTCTTTGTATCAAACCAACCACTTTTACCAATAGCGTAATGCGTATTATCAAACTGAGCGCTTATCCCAATGCCTGGGTGGAGTTGTACATCGTCAAATTTACGCTGTCCTTTAAACTCCTTAAATGCACTGGCAATAGGGTGTTCAGAATAACTTTCAAGCTGGGCTGCAATATCAAGAACTTGCTCTTTACTGTAGTTATCATCAAGTATGTCAACCACGTCGAGGCTAAACTTACCTTGTGTAAGCGTACCTGTTTTATCAAAGGCAAATAAAGTGAGCTTTGATAGGGTTTCGAGCACATGCGCTTGCTTAATTAATATGCCTTTGCGGGTTAAGGTTGCTACAGCACAGGTTAATGCGGTTGGAATTGCTAAACTTAATGCGCACGGGCAAGTGGCCACTAACACCGAAATAGTGATCCAAAATGCAACGTCAGGGTCTACCTGATACCAACCAATCGCAGTTATGGAAGCAAATACCAGTAATACAGCAACAAACCACTGCGCCACTTTATCGGTAATTTCAACCAGTCTTGGGCGTTTTGTCAGGGCATTATGTTGCAGGCGAATAATTTGATTAAGCAGGGTGTTTTGGCCTAGCTTATTGATTTTTATTTCAATTATACCATCATGATTAACCGTGCCTGCATACACGTTATGATCAATATACTTTCGTACTGGTTGATGTTCGCCGGTCATCATCGACTCATCAACACTGGTACTGCCTTTAACTAATATGCCATCAGCAGGAATGGTTTCGCCTGCTTTTATTAACACAATATCGTTAAGTTTGAGTTTTTTGGCGGCAATGATGTGCTCATTACCGTGTTCATCGAGCGTACGCGCAGTAAGGGGTAACAACTTTTGCAAGTTAGCAGTAAATTCACTGGCTTTTAAACGCGCTCTAAACTCTAAGTATTTACCTAATAAGAGTAAAAAGGTAAACATACAAATAGATTCAAAGTAAACTTCGCCTACTTCCATTACTGTGGCATAACAGCTAGCGCCATAAGCACCAAAAATAGCCAATGATACTGGCAAGTCCATATTCAGCTGTTTTGCTTTTAAGCCATTAATTGCATTACTTAAAAAGGGCAGGGCGCTGTATAGAATAACGGGGGTGGCGAGAATTAAACTGATCCATCTAAAGTACTGTTCAAAATTGCTGTCCATTCCAGAGAACATGCCAAAGTACATTGCAAAGGCAAACATCATCACTTGCATGGTCATCAAACCTGCAACACCGAGACGACGAATATACGCTTTGGCAGTTTGCTGTTTTTGCTGGGCTTCTAAATCTGATTGGAAAGGGTACGCTTTATAACCTATTTCAGCCAGTGAGGTAATTAGCTCACTTAAAGGCGTGGCGCTTTTATCCCAGTGGATCATGGCGCGGTTTGTTGAGGTATTTACATCAACGCGTTTTACTGATTTAAGGTTTAATAATTGTTTTTCAATAAGCCAAGCACAGGCAGCGCAAGTTATACCTTCAACACTCAGTAGTACCTCAGAACTGTCATTATGGGTGCTAATAAACTCATCTTGAATATCTTCATTGTCATAGCTTTTAATAAAAGCGAGCTGTTCAGGAACCAGTTGTTCTACTTTACCAGCGCTAACAGTGCGGTATTTGTAGTAATCGGTCATTCCTTGGTCAATGATATTCTGTGCAACAGCCTGACAGCCAATGCAACACATTGGCTGAGATGTATTGTCTATAACTACATGTGCGCTAAACCCAGCAGGCACACTTTCAAGACAATGAAAGCAATTTTTAGACATACTAAACACTACTTATAGTTAGGAGTAACTAAAACGGTGGTTGTGGTTGGTAAAGTGACACTTTCTTTCATTTTCCAACTAGCATCAACGGGTTCAATAAACACTGAGTAAGCACCAGGCGTGTAGCTTTCTAATAATGCAGTAAACTCTTGGTTTGCATTAGGTGTCAAGGTTGCTTCAAAATCGTGGGCTTTAATAGTACGGTGGAAAAATGACAATTTTAGTGCGTGGATGTTGCTCGTATCGCCTTTAGTAAATTTAAAGCTTACTCGCTCATCAGATACATTTAGGTCACCATGCAGATACAAGGCTTTTGCTTTATCAAACTTGATCAGCTCTAAGTTGATTGCTTTGCCTTTTTTATAGTAATCATCAACGACCATATCTGGACCGTTACCTATAGCTGTAATAAATAAACTAATGCAGCCAATAATTGCAGCTAGAGGGAAGAAGATTAAAAACCAAGGCCAAAAATTTTTATACCACGGAGTCGGTTGCATAGTTGCTCTAAAATTGATGAATGTGCAGCTATATTATAATAAATAAAAGAAAAAGACTAAAAAAAAGCCTCCGAGTGGAGGCTTTTTTGATCTGTATTAATCTATTGAAATAAAAAGATTAAAACTGAAACGTTTTGTTAACTTTATCGCTATTTTTCTTGTGATAAGCTGTAAACGTAAGCAGTTAATAGGTGAATTTTGTCTTCGCCTAAAATCTCTTTAAAAGCAGGCATTACACCAGCACGACCGTGGTTTAGTGTTTCTTCAACAGCACGTTGAGAGCCACCGTATAACCAAATGTTATCAGTTAGATTTGGTGCACCAAACGGTAGGTTATGCGCAACTGAGCCTTTACCATCTGCACCATGACAAGCTGCACACATCGCGAATTTCGCTTTACCTGCCGCGGCATCTTTTTGGTTAACAGTACGACCAGATAGGCTAAGTACGTAAGCGGTCATTTCTTTAACGCCTTGCTCGCCTAATGCATCACCCCAAGGCGGCATTGCTGCAACACGACCTAAAAGTAACGTTTCTCTGATTTTGTCAGGCGTACCGCCATATAACCAGTCGTTATCTGTTAGGTTAGGGAAGCCAGTACCACCACGAGCATCAGAGCCATGACATTGCGCACAGTTTTGAGCAAATAAGCGTTGACCAATTTCAACTGCTAATTGACCCTGCGTTTGTTCATGTTTAGTGCCATTTTCAAGAGCGATTTGCTGAGCTGCATCACCCGCTAATTTAGAGTCAACTAATTCTAAAACAGGGGTTTTTGCCAATTCATTAAAAATCGGACCAAAACGCTCTTCAGCAGCGCGGTATTCTGCATCTAGCTTTACAAAGCGGCCATCTTCTTTAGCATCAATGACTGCTTCTTTCGATTCAGTTAAAGAGGTAACACCTTGATTTGAGCTAGTCCACTTTGCCAAGCCTTCCCAATTACCTAAACCTGGGTAAGCTGCTAGGTAATAAACAGACCATACAAACGTTGCGAAGAACATGTAAGTCCACCATTTTGGTAGTGGATTGTTTAATTCTTCAATGCCGTCAAACTCATGTCCACAGCTTTCACCTTCTTTTACGCCTACATAGTTTTTTAAGTTCCAAACTAGTAGACCAAAGATAATGATTAAGCATGCAAGGGTTAATACAATAACCCATATACTCCAAAAGCTAGTCATTTCTCAGACCCCTTTTCCTCGTTAGAGAGTGTATTGTTGTGTTTTTTTTCATCTTCAAAGATGACATTAGCAGCGTCTTTAAAACGACTTTTACTACGCTTGCTATATGCCCATCCAACAATCACAATAAATAATACTAAAATTACCAGAGTCAAAATGCCTCTGTATGTCCCGTAGTCCATAATAATCTACTTCAAATGTGTGCCAAGTTGTTGCAAATAAGCAATAAGGGCTTGCATTTCTGTTGCACCTTTACCGTCATTCATTGCGTCAACTTTAGCAATGTCAGCGATTAATTCCTCGTCACTGCCATAACCTAAACCCGGGTGTTTTGGGTTTTCTGGGTTAATAGCAAACGTGTCACGGAAAATTTGTAGCTTTTTCAGAGTTAAGCTTGTATCAAGCGTGTTCTCTGCTAACCAAGGGAAGCCTGGCATATTCGACTCAGGAACCACAGCACGTGGATCAACTAAGTGCGCATAATGCCAGTCATCTGAGTAACGTTTACCTACACGTGCTAAGTCAGGACCAGTACGTTTAGAACCCCAAAGGAATGGGTGATCCCATACTGACTCACCCGCAACCGAGTAGTGACCGTAACGCTCAACTTCATCACGAAATGGACGAATCATTTGTGAGTGACAGTTAGCACAGCCTTCACGTACATAGATGTCACGACCTTCAAATTCAAGCGCGTTTAATGGGCGTAACCCATCAACGGGTTTAGTTGTGTCGTCTTGGAACATTAGCGGGGTAATTTCTACTAATGCACCAAAGCTGATTGCGAAAACAGTCAAGATAGCCATAAGGCCGATGTTTTTCTCGATAATTTCGTGTTTATTTTGCGAATTTTTATTGCTCATTATCTGACTCCGTTATGCTAACTGCGCTTGTTCATCAAGTTCTAGCGAGTTATTTTTCGCTGAAACTGTACGATAAACGTTATAAGCCATAACCAGCATACCTGCGACGATGAATACACCGCCTAAGAAACGCATAACATAGAAAGGATGAGAGGCTTCTAACGACTGAACAAAGCTGTACATTAATGTACCGTCAGAGTTAACTGCACGCCACATTAGGCCTTGCATTACACCTGAAATCCACATTGCAACAATGTATAAAACAACACCCACTGTGTGTAACCAGAAGTGTGTATTGATTAATTTAATGCTGTACATACGACCTTGCGAGAATAACGCAGGGATAAGGTGGTAAATAGCACCAATAGAAATCATTGCAACCCAACCTAATGCACCTGAGTGTACGTGACCTACAGTCCAATCTGTGTAGTGCGATAACGCATTTACAGATTTAATTGCCATCATTGGGCCTTCAAATGTCGACATACCGTAGAAAGACAATGAAACAACTAAGAAACGAAGTACCGGGTCAGTACGTAGCTTATGCCATGCACCTGAAAGCGTCATAATACCGTTGATCATACCACCCCAAGACGGTACAAATAAGATAATAGACATCACCATACCTAAGCTTTGCGTCCAATCAGGAAGCGCAGTGTAGTGAAGGTGGTGAGGGCCTGCCCAAATGTAAAGCGAGATAAGTGCCCAAAAGTGAACAACCGATAAACGGTATGAGTAAACTGGACGACCCGCTTGCTTTGGTACAAAGTAATACATCATACCTAAGAAACCAGCAGTAAGAAGGAAACCTACAGCGTTGTGACCGTACCACCACTGAACCATTGCATCAACCGCACCGGCGTAAATTGAGTATGATTTAGTTAGTGAGACTGGAACAGCCATGCTGTTAACAATATGAAGTACTGCAACAGTAATAATGAAACCAGCATAGAACCAGTTAGCTACATAAATATGTGCTACTTTACGTTTAGCAATGGTGCCCATAAAGACGATAGCGTAAGTTACCCAAACAACAGCAATTAAGATATCGATAGGCCACTCAAGTTCTGCATACTCTTTAGAACTTGAAATACCCATTGGTAAAGTAATGGCTGCAAGAACAATAACTAACTGCCAACCCCAAAAGGTAAAGGCGGCTAATTTATCTGAAAGAAGGCGCGTTTGACATGTACGTTGTACGACGTAATAAGACGTCGCAAAAAGAGCACTTGTACCAAATGCGAAAATTACTGCGTTCGTGTGTAACGGACGAAGTCGAGAGTAAGTTAACCATGGTGTGTCAAAGTTAAGTGCTGGCCAAGCTAGTTGGGCAGCAATTAGAACCCCAATACCCATGCCAACGATGCCCCAAATCACTGTCATAATAGCGAATTGGCGTACAACTTTATAATTGTACTCAGTTTGTGATGCTACTGTTTGGCTCATTTTCTGGCTTCCGCTGCAATAAATGCGTTTAGAAATGAATTACCCACTTGTTAAAGTAGGACCTACTATTATTCCAAAGTATACTATCTAAACCCCACAATATGTGGTTTTAAAGATAATAATCTCAAGAAATACTTGTTTTTTTTGCGGTTGAAATGATAAATTTTTTGGCCTTAAAAAGATAGGTCAATTGCGTAATAATATGACATCAATCAAACTTTATTAAGTTGCTGTCTATTTTTTGAGGTGATTTGTACCTTACTCGCTCACTAAAGCCGATAATCAACCAACTTGCCCTAATGATGGGCTCATATATTAAATATTTTGAGAACCTGCATGTATATGTATAAAGTGTGTTTACTTTCTTTTCTATTATTTTTACTAGGCTGTGACTTTTCTGGATCAACAACAACACCAAAAGTAAGCCAATCACAAACCGAGTGTAAAAATAACGCCCCCTGTATTTTTGCAAATCAAGTTAAAGTGTGGCTGAGCGAGGAAACCCTATCACCGGAAACACCGTTTTCAATTTATGCACAGTTACCGGCTGGCGTAACAATAACAGCGGCTAAGTTAGAGGGAGTAACTATGTATATGGGCTACATTCCGGTGCAGTTTACTAAACAGGGTCATATTTGGTTAGCAAATACTATGGTTGGGATTTGCTCAGAAAAAAATATGGTATGGAAGCTTGTTCTTACTACTGTCGATACAAACACCGCCACAAGCGAAAATGTTGAATACTTTTTTAACGTTACCTATTAAAGATATTCTATTCAGGTGCGGCTTTTAACTGTGCCATTCCCATAGCATTATAGTGGCAAAGCAAAATATCACCTATCTCACACTCAATAGTTATCTGCAGTTAAAGCACGTCAGTTAAAATAACCCCCCCTAGCAGAGCACAAGAAACCTATTTATCTTCAAGTTTAATAGCTTCAGTGCTGATGGGCTTACTTATTCAATTGTGCTCATACATGCAATAAAGTACCCATATCATTTATAGATGGGTTTATCTAATGGACCCACTTTGATGACAGTTTTTGCTTTAACTTGTAACCAGTCTGAAACTCTCAATACACATAAAATTTGCATGATTAAAACTTATAACAAAAAATTTCAGACTAAATAAACAATCTCCTTGCATAAATATGGTTAGTAATTAACACCTAGTTTTACCGTTTTAATAACGAGCTGTGATTAACATGTTAATTTTCCTATTTAAGGCACACTATCCCGATAATTACATTTAATTACAAACTCTACCCATTTGATTTCACCTGTGTTTTTTATGTGATTTGATTTGGTTTAGTATATGATTTATATGTGTTTTTATTCATTAACAATGAAACATACTGTAACCTTTGTTCCTTTCGTGGGACGCCCCAATTTGTGTAGATTGTAAAACACTCACCTGTTAAGTTTTCGTTCAGTTAAAGGCGCCTAAGTTGCTCCCGCTCACTCAAAATTCTCATAAAAGTGGGCATTACCAATTTAGGTAAATTTTTCAACAAGTAGGGTTCATCCATGAAAAAATCAACTCTTGGTTTAGCTGTAATTGCAGCAATCCCAATGTTCTCAAGTGTTCAGGTTTTAGCTGCAGACGAAGCAGCAAAGTCAATTGAAAAAATTCAAGTAACGGGCTCTCGTATCAAGCGTTCAGATATGGAAAACGCAAGCCCAGTTACACTTATCGGTGCTGATGACATCCAAGCTATGGGTGCAACAAGTATTGATAGCGTTTTACAAAAAATGACCGCTACAGGCGGTGCAATGACCAACCCTGGTGTTAATAATGGTTCAGGTGGTAATGCACGTATCGATTTACGTGGCTTAGGTGCTAACCGTACATTAGTACTTGTTAATGGTCGTCGTATGATTGCATCAGGTACTGGTGCAGCATCAACGGTTGATTTAAACACCATTCCAGTTTCAATGATTAAGCAAGTAGAAGTACTTAAAGATGGTGCATCTGCTGTATACGGTACTGATGCGGTTGCAGGCGTAGTAAATATTATCTTAAAAGATAATTTTGAAGGTCTAGACATGAACGTCAACACTGCAATTACAGGCGAAGGCGACGCAACAGAAAATTCTATAGATTTCACTGTAGGCAGCTCATTCGACAAAGGTAATATTGTTATCGGCATGCAGTACACTGACCGTGGTAAAGCATCTCAAGCTGATCGTGATTACTCAAACTGTCCAATTGCTGAAGGTGCAAACGGCTTATATTGTACAGGTTCTTCATACAATGAAGGCGGTCATATTTGGAACGGTAACGGTGAAAAAGGCACAACTGTAAACGCTAAAGGCGAAGATACAACAGTTTCTCTTATCGATGATAATGGTGTAACAGGGCGTGGTGGTGATTACCATCGTTATACTAATGAAGATGCTTATAACTACTCACCAGCAAGCTACCTTTACACGCCAATGGAGCGTTTAAACTTAACAGGTATCGCTACATACGAACTATCTGATGACACAAGCGTATTTGCTGAATTTACTTATACAAAGCGTTGGTCAGAGCAGCAAATGGCACCACAGCCAGTATGGTTTGATTTTGAGTACAATACAGAGAATATGGGTGACTCACTATTAACTCAAAGCTATGATAATCGTGTTGATTTAAATGGTGACGGCTACTTAGATAAAGATGCTGATGGTAACTACATCACACAAGAAACGAATTACAAAAATGGTGATGCAATTTCTTACGGTCGTCGTATGTCAGACACTGGCGCGCGTTACTTTGAACAGTCAGTTGATACTGTTCGTGCTGTAGTAGGTGCAGAAGGTTTTGTGGGTGATTATTCTTGGGACGTATCAGCTAACTTCGGTCGTAACGACTCAGTTGATAAGTTAAGTAATCTTCACAACATGGGTGCCATTCAGGATCAAATCACTGAAGGCAAATTCAACCCATTAGATCAAGCTGCATGGGTATCTGAAGATTTCCGCAAAAATGTTTACACAGAAGTTAACAACGGTGGCAGCCAATTATTCATATTAGCAGCGTCTGTTTCAGGTGAAATGTTTGAATTACCAGCAGGTTATGCTGCATTTGCAGCGGGTGTAGAGCGTCGTCAAGAAAAAGCATGGTTTACGCCAGATTCATTAACAGCGCAAGGCCTTGCAAACGACCCAATGGTTGAGCCAACTGCAGGTGGTTTTGATGTAAACGAAGCCTATGTTGAGTTCGCTATTCCTCTACTAGCTGATGCACCTCTTGCACAAAATGTTGAGCTAAGCGCAGCAATTCGTGCATTCGATTACAGTACATTTGGTTCTGATGAGACATGGAAACTAGGTCTTACTTGGAAAGTAAATGATGAATTAATGTTACGTAGTGTTGTTTCAACAGCTTTCCGTGCACCAACGGTTTCTGAGTTATATTCAGGTAATTCACCATCGTTTGATCAAATTGATTTCCCAGGTGCACAAGAACAAGCAGAAGTAACAGTCGGTGGTAATGATGCATTAACACCAGAAGAAGCTGATACTTTAACTGCCGGTATTGTTTATGAGCCACAGTGGTTTGATGGTTTCTCAATGACACTTGATTACTATGAGATTGACATTGAAAATGCGATCACACAAGTTGATAGTCAATACATTGTTGAACAGTGTCTAAATAACCCAGCAAATTCTAGCACAGCACTTTGTAAGTCAGCGGGTGTTTCAATGGATGCAACTGGCCGTGTTAAATTTAATAACCAGTTACAAAACGTAGGTTCTGAAAAAACATCGGGTGTTGATTTAAACCTAGCATACAGCTTTGAAGCTGCAGGCCTTAACTGGAAAGCAGGCTTAGACACAACATACTTAGAAGAGTATGTAGTTGCAGTAACGGGTTCTCCAGTTGATTACGCCGGTGTAATTACTTCTGGTACTGGTGGTTATGCAGATCTTAAGTCAAACCTAACCATTAATGTGTCAGGTGACAACTGGGATGCACAATACCAAATGCGTTACATCGCGGGTATGGATAGCTACGCATGTCTAAATAAAGACACGTGTTATGCACCTACAACACCATCAGTTATCTACAGTGACTTGAGTGGTAGCTACCTAGTAAACGATACTGTTTCTCTTTCAGCAGGTGTAAACAACTTGTTCGATAAACAGCCTCCTTACTACACTGGTAACAACGACTCAAACACTGACCCGTACACTTACGATGTGTTAGGTCGTCGTTTCTTTGCAAGCGTAAACGTTAAATTCTAATTTTAACTAATTAGAATTGCTAAAAGGCCTAGTTTTTACTAGGCCTTTTTTGTTGAACAAAATTAAAGAGGCACGTAAAATTGAATATCAGACCCTAGGAGGCATCATTGTTAAAGCAAGACGAAAATTTATCGTTTGTTATTGAACCGCAATTATCACCGCGTGCAGAGCAGCGTCTCGATCTTTATTTTTCTATCCCAAACGAGATGGGTATTAATGCACAAACCCTTAGCGAAGAGTCTTACTTTAATAACCAATTTAAATCTTTTGTAGCCTACAACGCTAATAATATCCACCTTCCATTGGTACGAAGCCGCTTTGTGAGTAAAAACAAAGGTGAGCAACAAGACTACCGACAAAATCTAAATTTATATTGTTATCAAGTACGCCTTGCTATTGATGCTGATATTAAAGATGCGTTAAAAATTCAAGAAAGCGATGAATTTTACCAACGTGCAATGGAGCTTTGCGAGCAAAGCCAAAGCCTACTTCGAAAACTCAGACGTTACACCCCAGATAACGAAAAGTTGATCCCGTTTTATACTAATGCTGATAACTACCTAAGCTGGCAAATTGAACAAACTTTTTTAAAGCTGCTTGATGAAGGCCCGCGTAGTAGCGATCACGCTAAAGAGCGAAATGACTTACTAAACTTTTGTAAGTCAGAGAGTGAGTATCGAGCAGAGCAGCAATATAATTCTGATTCAACACTTAAAGACGCCAATAGAATTACTAATAAGATGCGTTTACTCCAGCGTTTAATAGAGCATGGAGTGATTTTACAGCGCCAAACACGCTATCTTAATAGCTATTTAAAACGTTTGGTAAAAGGCTCTGTAACGGCCGTTATAATGGCTTTTGTAATGGTGGTTATTTTAAATGCGCGTTCTACCTTTACTGAAATAACCGCCTCATTGATTTTGATTTTAGGGGTTATTTACGGGCTGAGAGAAATATTTAAAGAAGATATTACCCGTATTATTTGGCGTGCTATTGTGCGAGGGCGGCCAAAATGGCGGTTTATTTTTAAAAACAGCATCACAAAAGATAAAGTGGCGAGCCAGTTTATTTGGTTAGAATACACCCGGTTTAAAAAAATCCCTAAAGAAGTGAGAAAAATTTTCTCCAAGCGTCGTCAACAAAATAAACAGGCGGCACAATGGCTGCATTTTGCTAGCGAAACACGGGTCAGTGCTAAAGAATTTTTGCCAGGCTACGATAGCTTGCAGCAAACACTGCAATTTAATCTTGCGCCATTTGCACGTTATTTAAAAAAGGGGGAGGGGAAACTCTACCATTTAGAAAATAATAAAATTTCTAAACAGGGAGTCGAAAGACGCTACCAATTAAATATGGTATTAGTTCTAACCGAATCTGATAATGCACTGTATCAACGCTACAAAATCACTTTAAATCGCAGTAAAATTGTCAATATAGAGCTGATTTACACCAGTGACGCTAAAAAAGAGGAATAACATACGTTATTCCTTTATTCCTTTATTCCTTTATTCCTTTATTTCTTAACCTTAACTAGCTTACTTATCTGTTAGCCCTTTTTTGCTGTATAGCGTTACTTTGTCTGATACTAAGGTAATTTCGATGTTTTTAGCGTCATCCCCCCAAGTACAGCTAGTATGCAGTGTTTTTTCTACACAATTATCAGCACTACCTAAAATGGCTTCAACTTCAGTTTTGCCCATTCCGATTTTAATTTTTTCGTAATTTTCCAAGCTTACTTTCGAACAAGCCGCAAGACTCAGTGCTGCAGCAATTATTAGTAGTTTTTTCATTGTTATTTTCCTTTGAGTAAATACCGTTAATGATTAAATTTTCGAATTTGTACAATCATCCCCAGTCGAGGGTGATCAAAGTAATGAATATCTTCGCTAAACACCCGTCTAAACTGTGAAAAACGGGCTGACTCTAGCTCTCCGTTGTCACGTTTTTCACTAATATCAAAGTGTGCATTAATGAATAAGTAATGGCGCAAGTGTATTTTAAATAGCCCATCTAATTCCCATTTCATTTCGGGAGATTGAGTTTCGATAAATAGTGGCTCAGGCGTATTTATCAAGCTAATAAAATCAGAATTGGCGTAACTAATCGCGGTGTTTATATTGTTCTTTAATTGGCTGCCTGCAAACAAGTGTATGTTAGGCGAACGTGATTTGCTCGCACCTTCAAATCGCCAACCGGTATGTAATAAAGGAGTAAGCCCTTTGCGGTTTAAAGCTTGACGTTGCGATTCGAACTGCAATTGCTCAGGGGCTAACAGGTAAGTTTGCTCCATCGTCTCTAGTGCTGGTGCCTGAGGGGTTACTGGTAGCACATCGTAACTCTTTATATAATCAATGCTGTCGTTACACGCTGCTGACTGTGGGTTTGAATTAACTAAGGTGTCAGCAAAGGTACGTGTTTGAAAACGCGGATCGCCGTTTATACACGCGTCCATTGCTTGGTTTTTATAAACTGGGCTTAGTAAATCTAAGGTGTTTTTATCTTCTAAGGCATCGTGCTTTAAGCTAAAGTCTTCTTGTAGATATGGGGCAGGGCGTTGTTTAAATATCAATACCTCTACTTCAAACCAGCGCTCTGCAAATGCAGTACTGCTGAACAAGCAGCATAAAATAACCAGCGATTTTTTCAGCAACATTAATGGCTAACCTTTTTTTCGAAATCTGCAATCATAGCAGTGATCATTTTTAAGCGTTCACGGGCATTTGCCTCGCTAATGACAAAGCGTAATTTATTTGCGCCATCCATCTTGTAGATATGCGGCGCACTTTGTATCAAACCAATAATGAAGCTAGGATTAACCTTAGTATTTTGACTAAACTCAAAGTAACCCCCTTTCGGGTTAGCTTCAATTTTTGTTATGCCTAAATTACTCGCCTGCATTTTTAGTTGTTGTAAGCTAAACAAGTTTTTAGCTGCATCGGGTAATAAACCAAAGCGGTCTATCAATTCAACTTGCAGCTCATCAATATCAGCAAGACTAGCACAACTTGCTACACGCTTGTACATACCTAAACGCGCGTTAACATCGTGAATATAGTCATCTGGCAACAGAGCCGGTAGCTTTAAGTCTACTTCTGTTTGTTTTTGTAATAGATTTTCAAGAGTTGGCTCTTGACCATTTTTAAGTGCGTTAACGGCCTGTTCAAGCATTTCCATATACAAATTAAAGCCAATGGTCTGCATTTGCCCTGATTGATCATCCCCTAATAGCTCACCCGCACCACGAATTTCTAAATCATGAGTTGCTAAGGCAAAGCCAGCGCCTAAATCTTCTAATGAGGCAATCGCGTCTAAACGTTTTTTCGCATCTTTAGAGAGTGCCTTAGGGTTACCGGTAAGTAAATAAGCATAGGCTTGGTGATGGCTTCTACCTACACGTCCGCGTAATTGGTGTAGTTGAGCAAGACCAAGTTTATCGGCTCTATCCATAATTATGGTGTTTGCTGTGGGCACATCAATACCGGTTTCAATGATTGTGGTACACACAAGGACATTGTATTTTTGATGATAAAAGTCGGTCATTATCTGCTCAAGCTCTTGCTCTCGCATTTGCCCATGTGCAGAGGTTACTGTTGCCTCAGGCACCCATTCACTAATTTCTTGAGCGACACGTTCAATGGTTTCTACGTTGTTATGTAAAAAGTATACTTGGCCGCCACGTTTAATTTCACGCAGTACCGCTTCGCGAATAAGCTCTTCGTCGCGTTGGCGTACAAAGGTCTTAACCGCTAAACGTTTAGCCGGTGGAGTGGCAATAATTGATAAATCGCGCATGCCACTCATCGCCATGTTTAATGTACGCGGAATAGGCGTAGCGGTCAGAGTGAGTATGTCTACATCAGCTCTCAGGGCTTTAATTTTTTCTTTTTGACGAACCCCAAATCGGTGTTCTTCATCAACAATTAACAGGCCTAAATCTTTAAAGTTGATATCTTGTTGAATCAATTTATGAGTGCCAATAACCACATCTAGCTTGCCATCACTCATTCTTTCAAGGGTTTCTTTTTGCTCTTTGGTCGAATTAAAACGCGACAGCACACCCACTTCAATTGGAAAATCAGCAAAGCGGTCTTTAAAATTATCGTAGTGTTGCTGAGCAAGTAGGGTGGTAGGGACTAAAATAGCCACCTGCTTATTATCGTTAACTGCTACAAAGGCTGCACGCATAGCTACTTCGGTCTTACCAAAACCTACATCACCACATACTAAGCGATCCATGGCTTGTTTTGACTGCATGTCACCAAGCACCGCTTCAATGGCGTTACGTTGATCATCCGTTTCTTCAAACGGGAAGCTATCGCTAAATTGGCGATAAGCTTGGCCATCAAGCGTAAACTTATTACCAGGCTTAGCTTGGCGTTGTGCATATATGTCGAGTAACTCTGCGGCTACATCACGTACTTTTTCGGCGGCGCGCTTTTTCGCTTTATCCCAGGCATCAGAGCCGAGCTTATGCAGTGGCGCACTGGCCTCTTCACCGCCGGAGTAACGACTAAGCATATGAAGTGCCGATACCGGCACATAAAGCTTTGCTTCACCTGCATAAGTAATAGTTACAAATTCAGTCACCACACCGGCGGCATCAATCGTTTGCAGCCCTTGATAACGGCCCACACCATGGTCAAGGTGCACAACCGGTTGACCTTCTTTAAGCTCTGCTAAGTTACGAATTAGTGCGTCTTGGCTTGCTTCATACTTGTGCTTACGACGTCTGCGTTGTGATACTTTGATCCCAAGCAATTCTTGCTCGGTAATAATGCTCAAGCTTGGTTTAGTACTAAGCACTACACTTTGCTCAAGCGGACTGACAATTAAACCAACGTCATTACTGCTGTTGGTAAACTGCTCAAAACTATCAAATTCTTTAAATTTTAAGCCGCTAGGTTTTAATATACTCAGTAATGATTCGCGTCGACCGTCCGACTCAACACTGATGACAACTCGGCCTTTTTTCTTTTTTTGTTCTGCCACATAATTTATAAATGCATCGTAGGGTTGATGTTGTTTATGATCGATGCGTACATTGGGCAATTCATTAACTGCGAGGTTTTTATTACCTGCTTTGGTGCCTAGCTTTGCTTGCGATAGGCGAATGCGGCCATAATTGCCTAAATTGGAAAACAGCTCATTAATTGGCTGATATAATTCATCGGGCGGTAATAGTGGACGCAGAGGATCTACACGGCGGTTCTCATAACGCACATTAACATCGTGCCAAAAGTTATCCGCTGCATGCTCTAAATCCCCTAACTGCATGACGGTTGTTGAGTCAGGTAAGTAGTCGAATATGGTTGCTAAGCCTTCAAAAAACAGCGGCATGTAATACTCTATACCTGCTGGCCAATTGCCTTTACTGACCTGCATGTAGACTGAGTCTTGCTCAGCACTTGCGCCAAATTTTTCACGATAGCTTATTCTGAAACGTTCAATATCTGATTCGTTAGTAGGGAACTCATGAGCAGGCAGTAGCTCAATTTTGTCTACTTTTTCGTCTGAGCGCTGAGTTTCCACATCAAATAAACGGATGGTATCTAGCTCATCATCAAAAAAGTCGAGCCTAAATGGATGCTTACTCCCCATGGGGTATAAATCAACAATAGAGCCGCGTATGGCATATTCGCCATGTTCCATGACTTGTTGCACATGTAAGTAACCCGCTTGCTCTAAATTTTCTCGCAGGGCATGGGTGTCTAATCTATCGCCTACTTTAAAATTCAGCGTTGAGCCGTATATAAATGATGCTGGTGCAGTACGCAGCATCAAGGTTGATACCGGCACAATGAGCACGCTTTGTTGCTCTTTTTTCAGTGTATTGAGTGTTGCTAAGCGCGCTGAAATAATATCTTGGTGGGGAGAGAAGTGATCATAAGGCAATGTTTCCCAATCTGGAAAAACCATCACTGGGTTATCAGGCAGCAAGTACTCTAATTCTGTTTCAAGGCGCAGAGCACTTGGAGTATCAGGGGTAACAATTAACACCAAGTTATCTTGCTGTTTTACACCTTGTGCAATAGCAATGCTTAAGCCACTGCCTAAAAGTTCGCCCCATTGAATTTTATCTTTTTGAGATTTTACCCAAGGCAAGGCTGCCCATTGCTCAAACGCCATTAATTACTCCATTAAATTAGGCTCTTAACGAGTAAGAGCCACATTATTATTTAGTCACGGTAAATTTTTGTTAAATCTTGATAATGATCAATTCTACGGTCGCGTAAATACGGCCAGATACGTCTTACGTTCTCGCTGCGTTTTTGATCAAGTTTTACCATTAATATTTGTTCATTTTGGTTATCAGCCTCTGCCAACATTTCACCTTGAGGGCCTGCAATAAACGAGTTGCCCCAAAATTGAATACCGTCACTTTGACCGCTCGGGTCGCGCTCAAGGCCAACACGGTTACAACTAATCACCGGAACGCCATTAGCAACCGCATGCGCTCGCTGTGAAATAACCCAAGCATCTTTTTGGCGGGTTTGCTCGTCTTTATCATCGCGAGGGTCCCAGCCAATAGCTGTTGGGTAAATTAAAAGCTCAGCACCGGCCATTGCCATTAAACGCGCGGCTTCAGGAAACCATTGATCCCAACATACCAGTACACCTAGTTTACCTACTGAGGTTTGAATAGGCTCAAAGCCTAAGTCCCCAGGAGTAAAGTAAAACTTTTCATAAAACCCTGGGTCGTCTGGAATATGCATTTTACGGTATTTACCTGCAATGCTGCCGTCTTTTTCAAGCACCACGGCGGTATTGTGGTAAAGGCCCGTAGCACGTTTTTCAAATAATGACGCTACAATCACAATACCAAGCTCTTTGGCGAGTTCACCTAAAATATTACTACTTGGGCCTGGTATTGTTTCGGCCAAATCAAATACATCAACGTCTTCGGTTTGGCAAAAATATAAACTACGGTGTAATTCTTGAAGTACAACAAGTTGCGCGCCTTTACTTGCTGCATCGCGAATGCCCGCAATTGACTTTTCAATGTTATGTTCAGCGTTGTCACTGTTGCTTTGTTGCACTAAGGCAACTGATAAATGTGCAGGGCTTGTCATTGTGCTGCTCCAGCTAAAAATCCACGGGGTAATTGCATTGTAATGCAGTGAAGACTGCCAAATTGCTCAATAATAGGTAAACAATTTACACCAATAATTGTGTGCTCTGGGTATGCCTTTTGAACTTGCGTTAAAGCGCGTTGGTCGCTTGCATCGTCATAAGTAGGCACTAATACCGTATTATTAATAATTAAGTAATTTGCATAGGTGGCGGGTAGACGCGTATTTTCATCATCATACACGGCTTTTGGCCACGGTAACTCAATTAGCTTATATGGGGTGTTATCAGCGGTTTTAAAGCTTTTTAGTTGTTTTTCCATGGCATCTAGCGCGCTAAAATGCTCATCGCTTTCATCGTCACATTTTACATACACAAGGGTGTTATTAGGCGCAAAGCGCACTAGCGTATCAATGTGGCTATCGGTGTCGTCACCCGCTAAATAACCATGATCAACCCATAAAAAACGTGTTGCCCCTAAGTGCGCTTTTAAAAGAACTTCTATGTCACTTGGCGTTAAATTAGGGTTACGATTTTTATTCAGTAAACACTCGCTGGTTGTTAGCAATACACCGTGTTCATTTATTTCAATACCACCGCCTTCAAGTACCATATCGAGGGCTTGATACTGGTTGTTTATATTGCTTAGCTGTTTAACTAATATGTGATTTATTTGATTATCAAGGGCACTTTCAAACTTATTACCCCAGCCATTAAAGGTAAAGTCGTAGACTTTTAGTTGCTCTGGCTTTTCTATAGCGCTACACGTAAGCGGGCCATGGTCACGCGCCCACGTATCGTTAGTAGGAGTAACAACAAAATATACACGGGTCTTTTCAATACCAGCATCATTTAGTAATGAGTTTATGTGGGTTTTTAATGCCTCATCATGAGCAACAATCACTAAGGCTTGTTTCGCAGTAATATGTTTTGCAAGTTCAATATAAACGGGTTCAACACGCGCTAAATTATCAGCCCAATCGGTATTTTTGTGTGGCCATGTAAGCATAACTGCATCTTGCTCGGCCCATTCAGGTAAAAGTCTAAAGTTCATGGATTTTTAATACAAATAAAGATGGGGCTAGTTTAGCAGTTCAATTACGGCTAAGTCACTTTTAAATAAGTGTTTGAACTACAATTTAAAGCGGTAAATAAACACTGGTGTTACTCGTTTGGACTCTCTTTCGCTTTTTCAAGTTGCTGACGCTTTTTAAGCTGGCGTGTTTGCGCATGTAAACTGGCTCTAACAACCAGCTCTTGATCACTGTCTCTTATTGATACAAAGAGCAGGGTATATTGGTAATGCTCATTGTCTTGTTTTTCTATAGCAACGACTTCGCTATAACAATACACTGCAGAGGCTTCGTGTTGTAAAAACAGTTTGGTACGAAATTTCTGACCTAATGTGTACAAATGTTCACTGATAAACTTAATTCCGCCACCGCCATAACTATCGCAATAAATAGAGTTATCTTCAGGTTGTTCAGAAGCTAAAATATGGCTCATGATCAAATCTATTTTGCGCGATTGGGCTTGTAAAAACGTCGTCAGTTCTTGGGCAATATCTCCTAAGTTACGCAAAGGACCCAAGGCGCTTTGATCTAAACTACTGACTTCGTTAGCGAGTTTAAATAAAGGCGGAATGTCTGCGTCTAGTTCAGCCAAGCTTTTTGGTACCACTGCGTCATCTACAGCAAATAGATTGACGCGATTGCTTTCTTCAATTTGAAAGTAAAGCTCAAAATCAGCTAATTTTTGATTATTCATTTGTAACTCCTAACCTCTATCCGTTAATAGTAGCGTTGCGATTAGTAAATTACTACACAACAAACCAATAAAAATAAGCTAAATAACTGTTTGGCTTCACTATAAAAACGCTAGGGGTGCTACTTTTTATACAGCCATAATGATTAAAAGCATAATAAACATTCATACATTTATACTGAGTATGTATGTTAGCAACTAATAAATAACCAATAATTAACAAAATGCCTTGTAATTAACCTTAAAACTCGTAATCTTACGGTAATAATAATAACAAGGGACTACCCACGTGGCTCAAGGACTTAAATTGGCCAGTACTTTCTCAGACATATCTACGCAATTACGGCGCTTTGTGTCTAAAATCGTATTACCTGACGATGTTGATGATATTGTTCAAGAAACCTTTGTTAAAAGCTATGAAGCAGAGCTAAAACAAGATATTCAATACACCCGCAGCTATATGTTAAAAACAGCTAAGCACCTCGCCTTGAATCATATAGCTAAATGGGATAATAAATTTAGTACTCCTTTGAATCACGAAACTGAACTTCCTAAATTGCTCAAATCAATGCAATTAGAAGATGAATACACCTCCAAAGAGCGTTTTTTACTATTTTGTCGAGCTACTGAGCAATTAAGCCCTGTGGTAAGAAAGTGTTTTATATTAAAAAAAGTATATGGGATGAGCCAAAAAGAGATCGCACAGCAAATGCAGCTAAGTCAAAGCACGGTAGAAAAGCACATTGCTAAAGGACTATTAAACACCATGCTGTATATGCGCGAGCAAGCGCAAGATGAGAGTGAGCATGGGCAACAAAGTGCGAGCATTGTGAGGGCAGTAAAATGAATAACATCCATCAATTTACTTCAAAAGAATTAATCTTAGAAAAAGCATCGCTATGGATAAGCGCGATTGATCGTGGCTTAAGTACACAAGAGCAAGAGCAATTTAAACTATGGATGCTACAAAGCACCGCTCATCAAAATGCGGTATATGAGTTAGCGCAACTGTGGGACGACTTAAGTGTGCTTAACGAACTTAGCGTATTGTTTCCTAATAAACACTCAGCTGGCATTAAAACCAAGCCTGCCTATGTATATGGTATTGCAGCAAGTATTATTGCAGCCTTAATGATGTGCAGCTATTTTTTGATAAACATTGATAGCAACTTTAACCAAAATTTAGCTAAAGTAAATTATACAAAAATTTATAAAACAAAGGTTGGCGAGCAAGCAACCTATGTTTTACCAGATGGCACAATAGTTCAGCTTAATACCAATAGTTCATTGGAAGTAGCTTATAGCCAAGGGCGCAGACAGTTATTACTAAGCCGTGGGGAAGGACGTTTTAACGTAGCTAAAGATGCATCACGACCATTTAGTGTGATGGCGGGTGACAAAAGCTTTACCGCACTTGGTACAGTCTTTAATGTGCAGCGCAATACCTCATCAGATCTCGAGTTGGTAGTCACTGAAGGTAAAGTGATGATCACCGATCCCAGTGTTGCTGTTAATGCTGACGATTTTAAAGCTTATCAGCAAGCGAGCAACAGTAACCAAGAAATCCGCAAAATCAATGCCAATATTGTGATATCAGGTGAAAAAGCAGTTATTGAACAAAGCGTTACAAAACCAATCACACAGTTATCGGTTGATGACGTACAACGTGATTTAGCTTGGCAAAATGGCATGTTGATTTTTAATGGTGAACAGTTGGTTGATGCCTTAAACGAGGTTAGCCGTTATACCGCCACGCGGTTTGAATTATCATCTGATGAATTAGCGCGCATTAAAGTGGCTGGCGTCTTTAAAGCAGGTGATGTTGCAGGGCTGTTAGAGAGCTTACAAAATAATTTTTCAATTGAGCATGAACGTTTAGGCGAGCATGTTGTTAGTTTAAAATATCAAAAAAAATCATAGGTAATGGTAATGAAAATCACGCCATTGTTAATCAATGTTACTCATAAGGGTGTAAAAAGTAATTTAAAGATTAAAAAAATGATAAAAACCTATAGAGGATTTTTGTTTGCTAACTGTTTATATAAGTTGCGCAGTAACCATACGTGTTATTTAAGTCCGCTGGGACTCGTTGCACCGCTGTTTTTTAGTATCAGTGTGCACGCGAGTCAAACTGAGGGACAAATGATGCAGTTTGATATAAAAGCGCAACGAGCAGACAAAGCCTTAATAGAATTTGCTAAGCAAACTGAACAAACAGTGGTTTTTTCGTATGAGCTTGCTAAACAGTACGAGGCAAATTCATTATATGGATTTTATTCTCAACTCGATGCGTTAAACGCATTGTTAGCTGAGACTGAGCTCGATGCGGTTGTTGATCAAAATGGTTTACTGAGTATTAAACTCAAACAAATCAATAGGAAAGATAACAACATGATGAAGCTTTCAGGAGTTAGTGCTGCCGTATTACCTGCTTTACTTGCAGTTAATTCACAAGGAATAAATGCCGCTGAACAAAGCGCAGAACAAAACATCGAAAAAATTGCTATTGTAGGTAGTCGTGTCGCAGGACGTTCAGTTGAAGACTTACCTGTCCCCGTTGATATTTTAAGTGCAGAAGCACTCGAAAACACCGGCCAAACAGAAGTTGGCCGCATGCTTCAAGCTATCGCACCTTCTTTTAACTTTTCAAGTTCATCTATTAGTGATGGTACTGATGCATTAAGACCTGCAACGTTACGTGGCCTTGGCCCGGATCAAACATTGGTATTGATCAATGGCAAGCGTCGTCACCAAGCAAGTATTATTCACATTAATACTTCTGTTGGTCGTGGTACTGCGGGTACTGACATGAATGCGATTCCAGCCTCAGCAATTAAACGTATTGAAGTGCTTCGCGATGGCGCTGCAGCTCAATATGGTTCGGATGCAATTGCCGGTGTTATTAATATCGTGCTAAAAGATGGCAGCGAAGGTGGTAAAGCGGCCGTTAACTACGGTGAGTATTCAGAAGGTGATGGCGAAACCGTTAATATCGACTTTAATAAAGGCTTTGCTTTAGGTGATAACGGTTATTTAAATACAACTATTAATTACCGTGATCGTGCACCAACTAACCGTGCGGGCCTTCATGGCTCATGCCAGTTCTATGGCTGTACTGAACTTTCTGATGGCACCTTGCTTGCAGGTGATCCACGCGAATTAACCGCGCCACGTGATACATTCAGAATTGGCGATGCTGATTCTCAACAATTTGGTTTAACAGTTAACACCGGCTACGAATTAGGAGCGGGTGAACTATACGGTTTTATTACCTATTCAACTCGTGATAACGAATCAGCGGCATTTTTCCGTCATAATGCCAATGCAGGTGGTAATCCGGTACTTCAAGATGGCGATGCAACTATCCCAGCTGGCTTCTTACCTAAAATAAATACCACGATTGATGATATTTCCTATAACTTTGGTTATAAAACTGAATTTGATAACGACTCAAGCTTAGATTTATCGTACACCTATGGTGAAAACAGCATTGACTACACAACCAGCGATACTATTAACGGCTCTTACGCGAATTTTTTACGTTATGATCAAGGCCTAAGTGCAGCAGATATTCGCGCCACGATTCCACGTCAAGGCTATGCTTATGGCATGGAGCTATCACTGCAAACGATTAATCTTGATTTTACTCAAAATTTTGATGATTACTCATTGGCAATGGGTGCTGAAATTCGTACCGATGAGTACCGAATTTTAGAGGGTAGTGAATATGCATATCGCGATTACGATACCAGCAACGGTGTTAATATTTACGATGGGCTAAGCGGTGGTATTGGCAGCGAAAACGCATCCGGTGGCACACAAGGCTTTGGTGGTTCATCGCCAGCGTCGTCGGTTGATGAATCGCGTGATGTGATCTCGTTTTACTTAGACGCTGAAGCTTACGTTATTGAAGATGTAATTATCTCAGGGGCGTTACGTTACGACAATTACAAAGGGTTTGGCGATACAGTTAACTTTAAACTAGCCGGTAACTGGTCAGTAACTGAAGATATTTCACTTCGTGGTGCGCTTAGCTCAGGCTTTAGAGCACCTTCAATGCAGCAGTTGTATTTTAACAACATCAGCACACAGTTTGTTGTAGGTCCTAATGGTAATTTAGTGGCTGAAGAAGTGGGGACCTTTAGAAACGATTCAACCCTTGCGCAAAGTTTAGGTATTCCTAAGCTCACAGAAGAGAAATCTCAAAACCGCAGTTTAGGTATCGTTTATAACGTAAGCGATAATATTAATGTAACCCTAGATTACTACTCAATTGATATTGACGACCGTATTGTAATTAGTAATCGCTTAGGTAAAGGCTTATCAAGCAGTCTTGATGCTGCGTTATTAAGTTCAGGTGCGGGTGCAGGGCAGTTTTTCTTAAATGGCGCTGATACTGAGACACAAGGTATCGACTTTGTGGCTACATGGAATACAGAAGGCCTTGGTGGCACGCTTGATTTTACTTTAGCGGCTAACTTTACAGAAACTGATGTCGTGTCGTTATTTACCCCTGCAGGTTCTGGTCTTGAAACCGTGCCAGTCGATGATGTGTTTTCTGATCAAGAAATTTCTATTATTGAAGAATGGCAACCAGAAGATCGAATTAACTTAAGTGCACTTTATCGTCGCGACGACTGGACCGTAAACCTATCGCTTAATCGCTTTGGTGAATACACAGTGGAAGATGGCGGCCGCCAGACTTATGGTGCTGAAATTTTAACTGACATCAAAGTAAATTACTTTGTGACTGACGATTTATCAGTAAATATTGGCGCAAATAACTTATTTGATGTTTACCCAGATGAAAACACCATAGGTAATTCACGTTCAGGCACAATTGTAGACGCTCAAGGTAACACCATTGTCAGCAGCGATGGTGTATTTAAGTACTCACGTCGTTCAGCGCCATTTGGTTTCAACGGTGCTTACTACTACGTAGGTGCAGAGTACCGCTTTTAATTAATAACTCTCCTATTGTTATTTAACAACCAAAGGGCCGTCAGGCCCTTTTATCGTTTTTAAACTTAATGTTTTTGCATTTTACTCATTTCAGCATGGCAGCTCTGCATAGTAAGTAATACTTTTGATAACGCTGCTTCACAATCATGAGACTGAGGCTTTTTCAACGCTACTTTTATTTCTTCTAAGGTTTTATCTTCTACTTCCTCAAGCTCTTTAACGTAGGTTTGATCGTTATCGTTAGCAAATTTACTAATCAAAGTAGTAAATGCACGGCGTGCTTCTACAACAAACGACGAGCCATCTTCGCGCTCACCTTGTTGATTAATTGCGTAAGGTTGTAAACTCTCCACACTGACTTTACGAGCGTCAATCATACGTTGGAATAGGGCTCCTATAGCGGGGTCTTGTACTTTATCTTGTGCTGTTTGGTAAAAGTCGATGCCGCTATTCATTACTTGGATAATGTCGGTAATATGATTAATTTCTTGTCCTTGATGGGTGCTCATAATAATGACCTCTGTTAATTTAAAATACAGTCATTACTAAGCAAGCGCTATTCCAAGTAGGTTTTGTTTTTTAAGCTTTTGTATTTTATGGTTTTTAATTTTTTTTAATAGTTTGGTAGGCTTGCTAACTAAGCGTTAGCAAGCAAATTTTACATTAAGGTATGTAAGAAGGTTATTTTAGCTCATCCGCTACTTCAGCTACTTTTTGGCGTAACCAAATATGACTAGCGTCTCTGTGTAATAAAGGACTCCATATCATATCAAGTTCAAATGGCGGGATAGGAAAGGGTGGCTCCAGTATTTTAAGCCCAGGATCGTCTAAATAAATATTGGCCGCTTTTGAGGGCAAAGTCGCAACTAAATTTTTCTCTTTGGCTAAGTGAACAGCCACATGATAGTTACGAGTAAAAGTGGCAATATTACGGTGTTTACCAAAATGCGCCAGTGCCTCATCAACCCAGCCCAGCTTCTGCACATCTTTAGGGTCCATCCCCACACCAACACCAAAGCCTGTTTTACTTACCCAAATATGGCGAGCTTTTAAATAGCTGTCTAGGCTAAAGTTTTCAATAATGGGGTTATCTGATTTTACTAAACAACAAAAGCTGTCTTTCCAAATACGTTTATGATGAAACGACTGTGGTAAATTTTCAAAGCGGTTAATCGCCATATCAACTTTACCGTTTTCAACATCGTGAAAGGTAACATCACTAGGAGTTAAAATATCTAAGGTGGTGTCGGGCGCTTCTTCGTGTAGTTTCCCTAATAAACGCGGTGCCATGGTACTGGCCGCGTAATCACTGGCCATGATCCTAAACACTCGCTTACTTTGTTTAGCCTCAAACTCACGGTTAGGTGCCAGCGTTTCTTCAAGGGTCATCAAAATTCCACGAATCACAGGCTGCAACTCAATAGCACGCTCAGTCGGTACCATACCATCGCTGGTACGCACTAAAATAGGATCATTAAAAAGGTTACGTAGGCGTTTAAGTCCGTTACTCATTGCCGGTTGAGTAATGCTAAGCTGGTTTGCAGCACGAGTAACATTACATTCGCGCAGTAACGTATCGAGGTAAACCAGTAAATTTAAATCTATTTTACTTATATTCATTGTGTGTCCTTAACGTTTACCAATAATGGATAAAACGCTGTGCTGTAGGATAGGGATAAATATGACTCACCTTTCCATTTTTTATATTTTGTTGTGCTTGTTTCCAAAAGTTAACATCAAGTAATTCAGGGTGCGTGCTAGTTAAAAATTGTTTATATGTTGGATTAGGCATTACAAAGGTACATAGCTGCTCTGGAAATACATCCTGAGGAGCAACCGAGTAACTTTGTTCGTCCATTAAATAATCGTCATAACTTTTTGCTTTAGGTAGCGCTCTAAAGTTCATGTCTGTTAAATATTGCACTTCATCGTAATCATAAAAAATAATCCGTTTGTGCTTACTTACACCAAAGTTCTTTAACAGCATATCGCCAGGGAAAATATTCACGGCAATCATTTCTTTAAGCGCCTGCCCATACTCTTCAATGGCATCGGCGGCACTTTTTTCGTCTGCATTTTCTAAAAACAGATTAAGCGGTGTCATGCGTCTTTCAATATATAAATGTTTTATAATTAACCAGTCACCTTCAATAACCATTGATGATCCAATGGTTTTATGTAACTGCGCTAACAAGTTACTATCAAAACGCGCTAAAGGAAATACGACGTTTGAATACTCTATAGTGTCGGCCATTCGCCCTACACGGTCGTGGCTTTTAACCAATTGATAGCGTTTTAATACGGTATCGCGACCAAATGGCTTACTTTCACCAAATTTATCTTTGATGACTTTAAATACATAACCAAATGAGGGCAGAGTAAATACCATCATCACCATACCAGGGGTGCCAGGTGCAATGGTAAATTCGTCATTAGAATGGGTTAAATGATTCAAAAACTCACGGTAAAACTCAGTTTTTCCTTGTTTATGAAAACCAATCGCATTGTAAAGCTCGGCTAAGGTTTTATTCGGCATCAGTTGGTTTAAAAACCGCACTAACGCGGAAGGGGCGTGAGTTTCTACCATAAAGTAGGCTCGTGCAAAGCCAAAAATAACCCGCATTTGCGACGACTTAGTCAGCAGGGCATCAAGATATAACCCCTGGTCTTCATGGTGAAGTACCGCAATGATAAAAGGTTGAACGCCACTTTGCGATACAACACGCCCTACAATATACGCGGCTTTATTGCGGTAGAACGGCGTGTGTAATATATCAAAACGCATTTGCCAATGCTGGTGGTGAGTATCGGGGGCCTGCTTATAAAACGCTTTAACTAATAAACGAATATCGCGCTCAAGATTGACAAAATCGGCTTTAAAATCAAAGTGGTTAATGATTCGTTTAATGGTTGGTTTTAAACCGTCCACTACAGGGAAGTAGCTTCTGTATTCAGCTTCTACAGGCACTGAAGGCGCATCTTTGAGTGTTGCTTCAACAAAAATAAAATCGTTATGGAAATAGCGGCGGTGGTACAGGCGGCAAAATACGGAGTTATAAAATGTCTCAGCAAGCTCAGCTTGCGGATGAAAACATAAAAAATGCTGGTAAATTTTCTTTACTTCAAGCCATAAGCTTTCGTTTAGCTGGTCTGTTTGCTGGCGTTCACGTAAGGTTTTTGTGGTTTCGTTAACCCGATCATCGTAATAACTAATACGCAAGCGGCTAATATCATTAATTGCTTGCCAATCCCTTTTAGCAAACGCATAGGGCGCTTTTGCTGTTGTTCTTTGAAACAGCAAGTAATGTTTTTTAAATCCGGTTAAAATTAATTCAGCAATTTGGCGTGGTTGCATCAGTACTCCTTAATTGACGCCTTTAGGTGTTTAGCAAAGTGCAGGTGGATACCATTTAAATTGTAAAAGGTGGTTAAAAGAAGTTGCACCACTAAACACGCATTAGAGTTCGAACTCTACGGTTGTTAAGGGTATGTTATTTTATGTTTAAAACCAAGCTAATTAAGATGATATTTATTTAAGTTAATTAGTGGCTGATTGGTAGGCATCAATCTTTTTTTGTAATTTTTTAATTCGCTTTTCAATCAACTTTTTATCTTTTTTATATTGCTTATCTAAGCTTTTTTGTGTCTTTTTAATATCTTTACTAATTCGTTTTTTGTCTTCCGCACTCAATATATGATTTAAGCGCTGTTGTTGCTTAAAATCAGCTCTGTCTTTTTCTCGTGTAAGAATGGCGAGTTTATGCTGGTTACTGCGCAGCTCTGCCTCTAAGTTGGTAATTATGGTGTCGCGTTCAAGTTCGTTTAACTGCTGGGTGTAGTTTATTTCTTCACCTGTCTGTTTAGGCTCAGTGGAAGTTATTTTATGCATGGTTGCATTGTTACTACAGGGAAATTGTGAAAATGTCGTTCCTTTTGGAGTAACGCATTTGTAGTAGGTGGTTTGAGCTAATGCGAAAGGGCTAAAACAAAAAAGGCAGACAATAATGATCAGATTAATAACGTTGAACATAATGATTATCCTTTGCATATTCTGATCGAGTTAATAATTTTTAATGCTAAAAACTATAACCTAGCTTGGGGGGATAGCAAGTGCAAAGGAATAAAAATAGAAAATCAAGCGAGCCAGTGCTAATAACCCGCTTGAACTATCAGGTGCTATTGAGAAAAAGTTTTGAGCTTTTTAATACTGTGTACTAAAAACGGAATATCAAGTCCTTGTTCAATTGAAAACCCTTCAGCTGCGGAAATATTTCTAAAATTTCCGTCACGATCAATTAGCGTAATTCTATCTTTTTTATAAGCTATCACGACACCTTGTGAGTAATTAACGCCAATGTTATTACTTTTACTGTATAAGTTTTTACCTAACATTGTCTGCTCTGCAAGGGCATTACAGTTTAAATATTGGCCAAGGGCAGTAGCAATAATATCACTCGGCTGAATTAAGCCGTTCACTTTAGAAATAAACTTATCTGAGCTATATAGCGTTGACGTAGTCACTATTTCATTACTGTTTTGCGACACACTAAATGCAAAAAACTCAGTAGCATCATCGCGTACAGTCGCGCTTTCATTTGCTTTGATAACCCTGATTGTACTGTCTTTGTGTGCTTGCTCGTTAATAAAGCTCAGCTCATCAATACCGTATACTTCTACACTTCGACGTTGGCTTTGCCAAACGGGTAACGTTTGTTGCTCAATAATGTCGGTTTTATAAAATGCAGGCAGGCCGTACACTAAACCAAATAGCATGTCACTATGATCTGTGGGTTGTAAAAATTGCTGATTTTTATAAATGCCTTGGTTGCTGGCAACAAATTTTGCTAACTGTTCGTCATTATCAAACACTAAAATATCTACTTTAGCTGCGTTGTAATCTTCACATTTTGCTAGTGGGGTAGGTATTTGGTAATTAATACCTTGGTTATTAATTTTAACATTATGCGCTTGTTCGTAGCTTTCAACATCTAACAAGTCGTTTTTGGCGAGTAAACTTTTGGCTGTAGTTGGGTACGAAAGCGGTAATACGTTGTCTTGCTTGGTGATATCAAATTTTAAATTTGCATCTGCCCAAATGTGAATGCTGTGGCTTAATGCAAAACAAATCACTAAAAAAGAACCAGCATAACGGGCAAATTTAAATTGTTTTAAACGCCCTAAATGGTGCCAAGTAAAGTTACTAACCGTAAGCTGAAAGCCTAAAATAAGTAACACAATACTGCCAGCAAGCAAGGTAGTGAGCGCAGGTGAAGTGGTTAAGCGGTGCCACAGCAACGAAATAATTTCAGGCAGTGCTGAGGCATTTAAGTGATAGCCCAAGTTAAAATACACATAAGCGTCCAAAGTAAGTATTGAAGCACCTATTGTTGCTATCACTGCTGCCATACCGCGAATATGCTGTGGATAGGGAAACACTAAACTTAAAGGAAAAACCGTCAGCACAAACGCTAAAAATGCAATAAAGCTGGTGTGGCTTAGCCACGTAACCACCATATAAGTGATACCTATATAAGTGGTGGGCGGTGAGTCGGCAAATAAATAGCTTAAGCTAATTAAAAGCGCTAAACCAATATTGGCAAATGTAAACCAATGGCCCCAACTTAATAATTGACTTGCTTTCGATGAAAACTGGTTATGCTGCGATAAATTCATAGAGTTTATTTAACCGACTGAGCGAGTGCTTTTGCAAAGTTCTCAGTAACAGCTTGTCTTTTCCCTGTTGGTACATGCTCTTTTAAGATATGCGTGATAGAATTTCCTAAACACATAAGACTTAAATCAACCGGCGCATTGTGTTTTGATAAAACATCAATAAGCTGATCGACGATTTGTTCTACTTCTTCATTAGAGTATTTTGATAAGATTGGCATCAGTTGGTTCAATAAAAATAGTTATATTCCCGTATTTTAACACCAGAGGCGTGAAAAACAAAGATGGCAATAGATGTTAAAAAATTAGTCGTGCACTATGTAGACAAAAAAGATGACGACACCCAAATTCACCTTCGCAACGATGAAATGATGATCAACGACAAAGTCGCTGTATTCATTGAGCAATTACACCATGCCTACAATGGCAAACCGGGCAAAGGTTTTTGTGCTTTTAGTGGCGACAAAAACAGTATTGTTGCCTCTACTATGCAAAGCTATCGCAATAATGAGCTTGGCTTTTGGCATATGACCGAGCAAGCATCAACCGTTTTAAAAGAAGAGTTAGATAAATACGCTTTTAATGAGACTGGCTATTTAGTATTTTGTCATTATCAGTACGTGGCTACTGATTATATGTTGATTGCCATGATCAACATTAAAGAACACTACTCAATGACTTCAGAGCTTGATTTAGCCGCATCGCGCCATTTAGATATTTCGCGTATGCAATTGGCTGCCCGCATCGATTTAACCGCATGGGATACCCAAGCAGACGATAATCGTTATATTTCATTTATTAAAGGCCGTGCAGGGCGAAAAGTAGCTGACTTTTTCTTAGATTTCTTAGGCTGTGAAGAGGGTATTGACCCTAAGCAACAAAGCCAAGTGATGCTAAGCGCGGTAGAAGACTACTTATCAGAGCAGCAATTCGATAAGTCTGAAAAAGACGATTTACGTAAGCAAGTATTTGATTATTGTAACGACTGTGTCACCACAGGCGAAGAGGCTAATGTAAGTGAGCTTTCAGCAACGCTGACCAAAGGCGATGACAATCCGTTTGAGAGCTTTTGTAAAGAGCAAAGCTATGACTTAGAAGAGTCGTTCCCAGTCGATAAGAAAACAGTAACGAGTATGGTTAAGTTTTCAGGCTTAGGTGGCGGTGTAAGCATTAGCTTTGAGCGTAAACATTTAGGTGAGCGTGTCACGTATAATGAAGCGACAGATACACTAGTTATAAAAGGCATTCCGCCAAATCTAAAAGATCAGCTACAGCGTTTTATGGAACAAGAGCAAGATTAAACTTCGTTAAACACTGTTTGATTAAACCAAAAGCACGATATTAATGTCGTGCTTTTTTGTGTCTAAAGTAGAGCTTAGAGCCTTCTAATAAGCGGGTATTTACCTTGGTTTTTTAATTCAAACGCGGGGAGAACCCGCTGCTACAAGGTTTAGATGTAGCAGCGACTTTATGTCGCGTCATTAAAGATCGTTTTGGCGGGCAACGAGCTACGGGAGCAGGCTCGAAGCCCTAACCTCACAGCCCGCTAACTTTTACCTCTAATCTTTGATTTTTTAACCACAGAGAACACCGAGACGCTGCGCGCTGCACTGAGAATACAAAACAAAAACTAATACCCTGTACTTTTTTAATTCTCATAACATTTGTATTTAATCATTCCTTCTGTTTTCTCCTATCCTCAGTGGTAAATAAATCACTAAAGTCTTATTGTCATGCTTACGGCAAGTTGTGAGCTACAGGTTTGGGGAACAGGCTCGAAGCTCGATCACCGCAGCCCGCTAACTTTTTCACCTCTAGTCTTTGATTTTTTAACCACAGAGAACACCGAGGCGCTGCGCGCTGCACTGAGAATACAAAACAAAAACTAATACCCTGTACTTTTTTAATTCTCATAACATTTGTATTAAATCATTCCCTCTGTTTTCTCCTATCCTCTGTGGTAAATAAATCACTAAGGTCTTATTGTCATGCTTACGGCAAGTTGCGAGCTACGAGTTTCGGGATCAGGCTCGAAGCCCTAACCTCACAGCCCGTTAACTTTTGCCTCTAATCTTTGATTTTTAACCGCAGAGAACACCGAGGCGCTGCGCGCTGTACTGAGAATACAAAACAAAAACTAATACCCTGTACTTTTTTAATTCTCATAACATTTGTATCTAATCATTTCCTCTTTTTTCTCCTATCCTCTGTGGTAAATAAATCACTAAAGTCTTATTGTCATGCTTACGGCAAATTGCGAGCTACGGCTTTGGGGAGCAGGCTCGAAGCCCGATCCCCGCAGCCCGTAAATTTGTGAATGCTTTTCTTAAAGATCTTATTGCACTGAGAGAAGAGAATGAGGATTAAATGAGAAGATAAAACAAAAGTTAGGGATTAGGCTCGTAACTCGATACCCGCAGCTCGTCGACCCCGTTTGCCAGTTACATAAATTACAGCAATAAAAAACCGCGTTAAAATCAATTAACGCGGCTTTTTTATGCTTTGAGCTAAACTTAGTGCTTATTCAGCATTAAGTGTTTTAGTCATTGCTGAGCTTGCACGACCGGCAGGTTTTACCGAGCCAGGGCGAAGGCCGCTGTCAGGGATTAACTCGCGTTTGTCATGTGCCATTGCAACCGATGTATGCTTGGTTTCGCTATCAGCTACAGGTGTTGGCTGTGCCATTGGCGCACTTGCATGTCCAGCTGTAATCACTGTTTTAGCGTTTACATTACTAGAACTCGCTTGTGAAACAGTTTTAGGTTGGCTTGCAACCACTGGTGCTTCTTTCGCTTCTACAGGTGTTTCAGTAGCACTAACCGGTGCGGTTTCAGCTTCAACAGTAACTTCTTCAGTTTTTACTGGTTCTTCAGCTTGTACTGGTTCTTCAGTTTTTACTGGTTCTTCAGCTTGTACTGGCTCTTCAGCTTTCACTGGTTCTTCAGTTTGTACTGGTTCTTCAGTTTGTACTGGTTCTTCAGTTTGTACTGGTTCTTCAGTTTTAACTGGCTCTTCAGCTTTCACTGGCTCTTCAGTTTTTACTGGTTTTTCAGTTTTCACTGGTTCTGAAGCTTTCACTGGTTCTTCAGCTTTCACTGGTTCTTCAGCTTTCACTGGCTCTTCAGCTTTCACTGGTTCTTCAGTTTTCACTGGTTCTTCAGTTTTCACTGGTTCTTCAGTTTTCACTGGTTCTTCAGTTTTCACTGGTTCTTCAGTTTTCACTGGTTCTTCAGTTTTCGCTAATTCTTCCTCAACAATGTTTTGTTCAACTGCATCAGAGGCATCAACGGCCGATTTATGTGCTTTTGCTTTTAGCTCTGCTTCGTATTCAGCAGCGGCTTGATCCGCAACGGGTACAAACGCAGGCGCTTCATCAGACTTTTCTGGTGCGTTTTCACCTTCAGGGCGACGACGGCGTTGACCTGATGCGCGAAGATGACGTGGTGAACGACGTGAACGAGTGCGTGTTTGCTCTTGTTCTTCATCTTGTGCCACAGCGTTATCGTTTGCATCAACAACAGCCTCTGCTTGTTCTTTAGCAGGTGCAGGTGCTTTTTCATCTGATACTGGCGTTTGCTTTTCAGCAACAGGTGCTTGTTCTTGTACTTGTGGCTTGTCTTCTTTCATCACAGGTTGCTCAACAGCTTGCTCTGTTGTTTGAACTTGCTCAGCACTTTCGTCTTGTACGCGAACTTTTTTACGTAAATTACGACGTTGGCGACGTACCTTAGGCTTTTGCTCTTTTGGCTCAGCACTTGCATTTTTGTCAGACTTAGGCGCAGTATCCGCGTTTTGAGTTGCCTCTGCTTTTACTTGCGTTTTATCTTCAGTTTTATGCTCAGGACGTTTACGCGTATTAGAATTGCGACGGCGCTTATTGCGATTCTCATTCTTTTCTTGCGTATCACCTGCAGGCGCTGACTCATTTTTAGTTTCAGTGTCTGTTGTACGTTCGTTACGTGGTTTATTACGTGGGTTGTTATTACGACGACGCTGGTTGTTGTTACGGCGACGATTATCACTACCACGATTGTTATTGGTGCGCTCTTGAGTTTTCTTGTCAGAAGACTCTTGTGTTGTTTGCTCGCTTTCGTTTGCAAATAACGACTTAATCCACTTACCCAATGAAGTAAATAAACCAATTTTAGCTTTTGCTTCTACTACCGGCGCTGCTTTTGCTGCCGCTTGTGGAGCAGGCGTTGAAGGCATAACGACACCTTTAAGCTTCGGCTCTTCACGTACAGGGGCTGCTGGCGATTTAGACATTTCAAATGCTTCTGGCTCAGGCGCAACAACTTGCTCGTAGCTTACTGTTTCAAGCGTTTCATCTTTACGTAAGCGCATTACTTCGTAGTGTGGTGTTTCCATGTGTTGATTAGGAATAATCACTACGTCACATTTGTGATGCTTTTCAATGCGGTGGACGCTACGACGTTGCTCATTTAATAAATAAGCGGCAACAGCAACAGGCACTTGTGCATTTACTTGTGCAGTATTGTCTTTAATCGCTTCTTCTTCAATCAAACGTAAAATCGATAGTGCAATTGACTCGTTTGAACGAATAGTGCCTTGACCACTACAACGTGGACAAACACCTTGGCTTGCTTCACCTAGTGAAGGGCGTAGGCGCTGGCGCGACATTTCAAGTAAACCAAAGCGTGAAATTTTACCAATTTGAACACGCGCACGATCTGGGCGAGCGGCATCTTTTAAGCGGTTTTCTACTTCACGTTGATGACGTGGAGGAGTCATATCAATAAAGTCGATAACAATTAAACCACCTAAGTCACGTAAACGAAGTTGACGTGCAATTTCATCCGCTGCTTCTAAGTTGGTGTTAAGTGCTGTTTCTTCAATATCGCCGCCTTTTGTTGCTTTAGACGAGTTGATATCGATAGACGTAAGTGCTTCAGTAGGGTCAATAACAATTGAACCACCTGATGGTAAACGCACTTCACGTTGGAACGCAGACTCAATTTGGCTTTCAATTTGGTAATGCGTAAATAACGGTGTGTCACCTTGATAAAGCTTAACGCGGCTCATAAAGTCAGGACGAAAACGCTCAATGTGCGCTTTAGCTTCTTCAAAAACACGTGGTTTATCAATTAAAATTTCGCCAATGTCACGACGTAAATAGTCGCGAATGGCGCGGAAAATAACGTTGCTTTCTTGGTGAATTAAAAATGGCGCTTTAGCACTGTCTGCCGCTTGTTGAATGGCTTCCCAGTGGACTAATAATGCTTTTAAATCGTAGTTTAATTCTTCAAACGATTTACCAACACCCGCAGTACGTACAATCAAGCCCATACCTTTAGGTAGTTCTAAACGGCTAAGCGACTCTTTAAGTTCAGTACGCTCATCACCTTCGATACGGCGAGAAATACCGCCAGCGCGAGGGTTATTAGGCATAAGCACTAAGTAGCTGCCGGCAACGCTGATAAAGGTTGTGAGTGCAGCACCTTTTTGGCCACGCTCTTCTTTATCAACTTGTACTATTACTTCTTGACCTTCTTTGATCACGTCGCGAATATTCGGACGACCATGGAAGGTGTAACCTTGCGGGAAGTAAGTGCGAGCAATTTCTTTTAATGGAAGGAAACCATGACGATCAGCACCGTAATCAACAAATGCTGCTTCTAAAGATGGTTCAATGCGTGTGATTTTGCCTTTATAAATATTGGCTTTTTTCTGTTCGTGACCTGGGCTTTCTATATCTAAATCATATAGGCGCTGGCCGTCAACCAGTGCTACGCGCATTTCTTCTTGCTGCGTTGCATTGATTAGCATACGTTTCATAATGTTACTCTACTAGTTTGTGTCGCTGACATGACGATGTTTTTCTCGCCTGTTCAGGTGTTCCTATTTTTAGAATGTGCAGCCTCACGACTGGGTCTTTAACGGAACGGCTCTGTATTTTGGTACGCAGTATTTTAAATGCCGGCAAACAATAGGGTGTTATCACGCTATTAAATTCTAAAGGGATTCAAATGTGTCGGCTGTTTAGCTCAATACTCATTTTATCCAGAAGTTGGCCTGTCATATCAATCTTATTAAATGCATTCATATTAGGTGCGTAGGGCTCTTTAGGTTCAAACCATAGTTTCGTTTTTAAAACTACCGTTATCTATTTTATGAGCAAAAATCGCTACCGATGTTAATGAACGCTTATTTATTAGATTTTTTTAGTTCTAAATAAGCTGCTGTACGGTACTACTACAATATTTGAGCGAATTCTGAACGGCGTGTTTTTTACGCCGTCACTATCAGACAAATTATCTGTTCATTGCTTTTACTATCACATTAAAAATCAATTCATGTTCAAACTTAACCAGCAATATATTACGCGCATTGCCGTTAGTTGTGCGCACGTGTTGACTGGGTATGTATAAAAGCTTTGGAAAACTTAACTCGGATCTGTATGATCGGTTACCCAGAATGTGCATCACGAATGTTTTGTTGTGTTAAAAAGCACCGTTGTTATTTGCAAATACTAAATATTTGCGCTGCTGATTATCCCACTATTATAACCGTGTTAGCAACTAAATTATTTTACTTAAATCAGTGATTAGGCAATGTCAGAAAAAACCGGCTTACAAGTATCTTTTGTCACGATCAACGAAGACCACCTAGGTCAGCGTATTGATAACTTTCTTATTACCCATTTAAAAGGGGTGCCTAAAAGCGCAATTTATAAAATTCTTCGTAAAGGTGAGGTGCGTGTTAATAAAAAACGCATCAAACCTGTGTATAAATTGCAGCTAGACGACGTTATTCGTATACCGCCAATTAGAGTGTCAGAGCGTGAAGAGTTTGTACCATCAAAACTCGATAAAGTAACGCGCCTCGAAGACGATATATTATTTGAAGATAAATACCTGATTGTTATTAACAAGCCATCAGGCATGGCTGTGCATGGCGGTAGTGGCTTAAGCTACGGGCTTATTGAAGCATTACGTGTTTTACGCCCAGAAGAGCGCAGTCTAGAGCTTGTGCATCGTTTAGACCGCGATACCTCAGGTTGTTTACTCATTGCTAAGCGCCGCTCAGTGCTGACCGCTTTGCATGAGCAATTACGCGAAAAAACCATGGAAAAAAATTACTGGGCATTGGTAGAAGGCCAATGGGACTCTAAAACAAAAAATGTAACGGAAGGTTTGCGTAAAAATACCCTAAAATCGGGTGAGCGCGTAGTACGTGTTGATAATACCGAGGGCAAACCGTCGCATACCCGTTTTAAAGTGCTTGAACGTTTTAACGATTGCTCATTAGTACAAGCATCCCCTGTAACCGGTCGTACTCACCAAATTCGTGTGCATACTCAGTGTCAAGGCCATGCTATTGCCTGTGATGATAAGTACGGCGACCAAGGATTTGATGAGTCAATGCGTAAACGCGGTTTAAACCGCTTATTTCTACACGCGCATGATTTAAGCTTTTACCATCCTAAAAACGAAACCACTATGCGAGTAGAAGCACCGCTTGATAAAGCACTATCAAGTTGTTTAGTAAAACTTAGAGCAGCAAAGGCGTGATCGTAACCCCAATGAAACATTACAAGCTGGTGATTTTTGATTGGGATGGCACCATTATGGATTCAATTAGCAAAATCGTTAATTGTATTCGCAAAAGTGCCCAATCACATAATATTGAGCCGCCAAGCGATACCGCTAGTAAAAATATTATTGGTTTATCGCTTGAAAACGCAATCGCAACCTTGTTTCCTGATCACAGCGAACATCACGAAACGCTTATTGCAGGTTATAAACAGCAATATGCACTTGATACCACCCCAACACCGGTGTTTGATCACGTTGCACAGGTACTCACTGAGTTAAAAAATCAAGGCGTAATATTGGCGGTTGCCACAGGTAAAAGCCGAGTAGGACTGGAACGTCTACTGAATGAAAGCCAACTGCGTCACTTTTTTAGTGCTACGCGTACCAGCGACGACGCTAAATCAAAGCCTGCTCCCGATATGCTTGATCAATTGCTTGAAGAGCTAGGGATAAGTGTTGATGAAGCGCTAATGATAGGCGACACTCAAATAGATATGGCAATGGCAAAAGCCGCGGGTATGGATAGAATAGGGGTAACCATGGGCGTGCACAACGCAGCGCAATTAAACGAGTTAACCCCGATTGCAACGGCTGACAACTATCAGCAGTTGCAAAATATATTACTCGGTTAATCAGTTAATTTGCGCTAGGCACTTGAGCTGCTAATACATCAACACCAAACTCAGCCAATAATTGGCTGAGTTTAATGAGTGGTAAACCAATTAAGCTGTTTGGATCATCACCACTGAGCTTTTCAAATAAACAAATACCCAAGCCTTCACTTTTAAAACTTCCAGCACAGTTATAAGGTTGCTCTGCATCGCAATAAGCACTTATTTGCGCCGTTGTTAACGTTTTAAAGGTCACATTGAATGGCTCAATAATGGTTTTGCATTGCTTAGTGTGTATATCGTACACACATAAACCAGTTAAAAAAGTGACTGTTTGCCCACTAAATAAGCTCAATTGCTTTATTGCGTTTTCTTTATTGTGCGGCTTACCTAATATTTGGCTATCAAATACAGCAACTTGGTCGGAGCCAATCGCGAGGCCTTGGTCAAAATGATCGACGGCTGCTGCGGCTTTTAATTCACTGAGGCGCTTAACAAGTGTGCTTGGTGTTTCGTTTTTATGCGGCGTTTCGTCAACATCTGGCGAAAACGTTTCAAACGGCAGATTAAATTTTTGTAATAAAGACTGCCTAAATGGCGAGCTTGAGGCTAATATAAGGGGGTGCTTCATGGCATGTTTTCCTAGCGTAAATCAGATTGAGTTAGGATAAATCAGATCCGTGAGTAAAACACGTGAAAAACAACGTAAAATTGGTTTTTTACTTTGACTAACTTACTAACTATCTATATGATGCAGCCCCTATGCAAAAGGTGAAAATTCCCATCACCCTTCATCCGGGCAAAGCAGCTCAGCATCGTTTAAAGTATGACGGCGTTGTACCGCTTGAGAAACTTCCTCGTTTACGAGGGGTTATCCAGGAAGAAGTAGGTGAAATAGCGGTAAAAATTCATTGCAAAAACGATGAGCAAGGTTTAGTTGTGATTAGTGGCAATTTGTCCACACACGTAACTGTCACTTGTCAACGTTGTAATGGTGATTTAGGGTTGGATTTGGATCAAGACTTTGTGTATTCGCCAGTCGGTTTGGATGCAGAGTCAGATGATCTTCCAGAAAGCTACGACGAAGTAGCACTTGATGAAAATGGTGAAATAGACGTGTTTGAGTTAATCGAAGACGAACTTATTTTAGCAGTGCCATTAGTGCCTACCCACAACGAAGCTTCATGCAGTTATACAGCAGAGCCTGCCAGCTTTGGTGTTTTAAAGGCGGAAGATGATAAACCAAATCCATTTGATATTTTGAAACAACTTAAGAAAGATTCTTAGGAGAAGACTATGGCTGTACAAAAAAGCAAAAAGTCTCGTGCAAGACGCGGCATGCGCCGTTCACACGATGCGATCAGTGGTCCAACTTTAACTGTAGACCAAACATCTGGTGAGACTCATCGTCGTCACCATGTGACTGCAGATGGTTACTACAAAGGCGTTCAAGTAATTTCTAACTAAGAGATTGCTTATATGCTGACTAATCTAACCATAGCGTTAGATATGATGGGGGGCGATTATGGCCCCCGTTCATCTATCCCCGCAGCCGTTCGTGCGGTAAATGCTAATGCCAACTTAAAACTCATTTTATGTGGCAACGAGCAAGTAATAGCTAAACAATTAGAATCACTCGATTCGCTTTCTCATCCCAGATTAATAATTCGCCACTGTAACGATGTTGTTACCAATGCCTGCGAACCCGCTGTTGCTGTACGCTCAAAAAAAGATTCCTCCATGCGAGTTGCCCTTGATTTAGTTAAATCGGGCGAAGCGCAAGCCTGTGTTAGCTCTGGTAATACAGGGGCGCTATTTTTTATGGCGCATTACGTATTAAAAATGCTTCCAGGGGTTAAACGTCCCGCACTGATATCTGCTGTACCTACTGAACGTAAAAATCCTGTTTACTTACTCGACTTAGGCGCTAATGTGCATTGTGATGCGCAAATGCTGTATCAGTTTGGCATTATGGGCTCTGTGGTTGCAGGCCAAGCACTTGGCTGCGATAACCCTAAAGTAAGTTTATTAAATATTGGTGCTGAAGATATAAAAGGCCATGAAGAAATTAAGCAAGCCGCACAATTAATGCAACAAAGCGAGCTGATTAATTATATTGGTTACAGTGAAGGTAGCGATATTTTTTCTGGCAAGGCCGATGTTATTGTCTGTGAAGGCTTTGTTGGCAATGTTGCACTTAAAACCTGCGAAGGCATTGCTAAACTTATCATGAAAAAGTTTACCCGTGCCCTCGAAAAGCACGTCGTTTACAAGTGCATGGCGTTTATGTTGGCGCCAATCATAAAAAAACTCTATAAAAGAGTGAACCCCGACCAGTATAACGGCGCTTCTCTGGTAGGATTGCGCGGTATTGTTGTTAAAAGCCATGGAAATGCCTCAGCTAAAGCATTTCATGCTGCAATCGACGAAGCAGTGAAAGAAGTAGAACGTCAACTTCCAGATAAAATAGCTGCTATTTTCGAAAAAACACATTCTAAAGACACGGCGGTTGAATAACAGTTAACGTGCCGTGTTACACATTATTTATTTTGTTTAATTAAAAGAGCAAACTATGGCACAAAAAATTGCACTTCTTTTTCCAGGTCAAGGCTCGCAAACTGTGGGTATGTTACAAGAGCTACTAGCTAGTTCTGACATAGTAAAAGCCACATTTGCAGAAGCTTCAACCGCACTTGGTTACGACCTAGCAGACCTTGTACTTAACGGTCCAGAAGAAAAACTAAATCAAACACACCGTACTCAGCCTGCACTATTAACTGCAAGCGTTGCTATTTATCGTCATTGGTTAGCAGCAAACCCAGATGCAGACGTCGTTATGGCAGGTCACAGCTTGGGTGAGTACTCAGCTTTAGTATGTAGCGATGTGATCAGTTTAAGCGAAGCCGTAAAATTGGTTGAAAACCGCGGTTTATACATGCAAGAGGCCGTACCTGCTGGTGTAGGTTCTATGGCCGCAATTATTGGTTTAGGCGACGATGAAATTAAAGCCGCTTGTGCAGCAGCGGCACAAGGCGAAGTGGTTTCTCCAGTAAACTATAACTCGCCAGGGCAAGTGGTTATTGCCGGTCATAAAGATGCAGTTGATAGAGCCTCTGTTGCCTGTAAAGAAGCCGGAGCAAAACGTGCACTGCCATTATCGGTAAGCGTACCGTCGCATTGTGAACTAATGAAACCAGCGGCTGAAAAATTAGCCGCCGATTTAGCCGCTTTAACATTTAATACACCTAAGTGTGATGTAATCAATAATGTTGATGTAAAAGCTGAAGGCTCAGCCGATGCGATTAAAGAGGCATTAGTACGCCAGTTATATAGCCCAGTACGTTGGACTGAAACGGTACAGGCATTGGTTGCACAAGGCGTAACACAAAGTTATGAATTTGGTCCTGGTAAAGTACTAACCGGACTTGCAAAACGCATTGATAAAGCGATGGTGTGTGGCTCAGTAAATGACCTTGCATCAATCGATACAGCTAAATAAGAGTATATAATATGAGTAATTTATTTTCTTTAGAGGGCAAAGTTGTCCTGATCACTGGCGCTAGCCGTGGTATTGGTAAAGCTATTGCAAACACATTAGTAGCGCAAGGCGCAAAAGTAGCGGGCACGGCAACAAGCGAGTCGGGTGCGGCTAAAATTAGCGAATACTTAGGTGATAACGGTAAAGGTTATGCGTTAAACGTAACCGATCCTGCGTCAATTGAGGCGACATTAGCGGCAATTAAAGCTGATTTAGGTGATATTGATGTATTAGTAAATAATGCCGGTATTACGCGCGATAATTTATTAATGCGCATGAAAGAAAATGAGTGGGACGATATTATCGACACCAACCTAAGCTCTATCTTCCGTTTATCTAAGGCCGTACTTCGCCCAATGATGAAGAAAAAGAACGGCCGTATCATCAATATCGGCTCTGTAGTCGGTACTATGGGCAATGCGGGACAAGCTAACTATGCGGCCGCTAAAGCGGGTGTTATCGGCTTTTCTAAGTCACTAGCGCGTGAGGTAGCGTCTCGTGGTATTACTGTTAACGTGGTTGCACCTGGTTTTATTCAAACAGACATGACCGATGATTTGACAGATGAGCAAAAAGCAGCAACGCTTGCAAACGTACCTGCGGGTCGTTTAGGTCAGCCTGACGAGATTGCAGCTGCAGTATGTTATTTAGCATCTGACGCCGCTGCGTATGTATCAGGTGAAACTTTGCATGTAAATGGTGCGATGTACATGGTTTAATTTCGTAATACGAATTTAATAAACCAAAAATAGTGTGCGGGTTTGCTAAAAAACATTGAATTTTTCGCAAACTTGCTTTAAACATACTTGAAATCGCTGTGAAAATAAGCGATAAAAGGTAAAATAAACACTCAACAGGTTTGACCAGCAAATTATTTATGGTCAAAAGATTGAATCAGAGAATTATCGGACGTAAACTACGCCGCAATCTGAAAATAACGCATTGGCGTTTTTAATAAAGGAAAGAAGAATGAGCGATATCCAAGAACGCGTAAAGAAAATTATCATCGAACAGCTAGGTGTTAAAGAAGAAGAAGTTAAAAACGAAGCTTCATTCGTTGATGACCTAGGTGCAGACTCTCTTGATACTGTTGAATTAGTAATGGCTCTTGAAGAAGAGTTTGACACTGAGATCCCAGATGAAGAAGCTGAAAAGATCACTACAGTACAATCTGCAATCGATTACGTTACAGCTCACGCTGAGTAATTAATCGCAAATTAAGGGCAGCATTCGCTGCCTTTAATCTTTATATCCAAACCACCTCAAAGTACATGATTCAATACCAAACCCTCACTCACTATCAGCAATTAAGTTGTTATTGATTAGCGTTGATTATTGGTTTGAGACTCGCACTTTGAGGTAGCTTGGGTATGATCATCCCCAATACTAATAACATAACTAGCAACAGTAATAGTGTTAACGCTGAAATAAACTAAGCTAAGTTAATTGGTATAATAATAATTCCTTATTGGAGGCAAACCGTGGCTAAACGTCGTGTCGTCGTAACTGGCTTAGGAATGTTGACGCCGCTAGGCAATGATGTGCAATCAACCTGGCAAGGCTTATTAGATGGTAAAAGTGGTATTCAAAATATTACCCACTTTGATACATCAAAATTTGGTACTCACTTCGCTGGTTTAATCAATGATTTTGATGCATCGGCTTATATGTCGCCAAAAGATGCTAAAAAAATGGATTTATTTATCCAGTATGGCATTGCAGCGGGTGTTCAAGCTTTTCAAGATTCTGGCCTCGAAGTCACTGAGCAAAACGCAACACGTATTGGTGTAGCGGTAGGTTCAGGCATTGGTGGCTTAACCCTCATTGAAGAAAACCACATAAAATTATTAAACAGCGGTCCACGTAAGTTATCGCCGTTTTATGTACCGTCTACCATTATTAATATGATCTCGGGTCATTTATCTATAATGCACGGCCTACGCGGTCCTAATATTTCAATTGTGACAGCATGTACTACAGGTCTTCATAATATTGGCCATGCCGCACGTATGATTGCTTATGGCGATGCTGATGCAATGGTGGCCGGTGGCGCAGAAAAAGCGTGTACGCCAATTGGTATGGGTGGCTTTAATGCCGCTCGTGCGCTTTCAACGCGTAATGACGATCCACAAGCAGCGTCTCGCCCGTGGGATAAAGACCGTGATGGTTTCGTACTTTCCGATGGTGCCGGTGTGGTGGTTGTTGAAGAATACGAACACGCTAAAGCACGTGGCGCTAAAATTTATGCAGAGCTTGTTGGTTTTGGCATGAGTGGTGATGCTTATCACATGACCTCACCACCAGAAGATGGCGCAGGTGCCGCTCTGGCAATGGAAAACGCATTAAACGATGCGCAAGTAAATGCAGAGCAAGTTGGTTACATCAACGCACATGGTACGTCTACTCATGCGGGTGACAAAGCCGAAACATCAGCGGTTAAAACCATTTTTGGTGATTCAGCTAAAGATGTGATGGTAAGTTCATCAAAATCTATGATGGGTCACTTACTCGGAGCGGCAGGCTCTGTTGAGTCTATAGTGTCTATTTTATCGTTGACCGAGCAAAAAGTGACGCCAACAATTAACTTAGATAACCCAGACGAAGGCTGTGATTTAGATTACGTACCGCATACAGCACGTGACGCTAAACTTGATTACGCTTTGTGTAACTCATTTGGGTTTGGTGGTACTAATGGCTCGTTACTGTTTAAAAAGGTATAATCTTTTTTAACAACGAATGAGAATAAAAACCCAGTTGTTTAACTGGGTTTTTTTATGTGTAAAAAAATATGCAAACAATAATAACAGCAAGTGAAACCAGTAGCATAAGCACCCGTGATAGGGGCTTAAATTATGGCGATGGCTTTTTTACCACCGCAATGGTTACTGATGGACAAGTTGAGCATTGGGCTTATCATAAAGCACGTTTAATTGAATGTGCGCAGCGTTTGGGCTTTCCTGCACTTGAGTTTACTGCTCTTGAGTCGCAGATCACTCAGCAAGTAGCATCACTGGCGCAAGCGGTTATTAAAATAGTGGTAACGCGAGGCGAGGGCGGGCGAGGCTATGCGCCACCGAGTGAATGCAATTTAAACATTATTGTGAGTGTTTTACCTTATCCAGATCATTACAACAGCCTAACAGATTCGGGAATTAGCTTAGCTATTAGCCCGATTAAGTTGGCCGTTCAACCTCATTTAGCTGGGCTAAAAACCTTAAATAGGCTTGAACAAGTACTGGTCAAAAATGCTCTACAAACCCAGCACAGCGATGATGCGCTAGTGCTTGATTACAACAACAATGTAATAGAAACCTCAGCGGCTAATATTTTTGCAATAAAAAATCATAAAATATTTAGCCCAAGGCTGGATGAATGCGGCATTAAAGGTGTTTTTCTGCAATCTTTATGTGATAAATTAGCGGTTGAGTTTAAAACTGTCGGCGTTGATGAGCTTACCCAAGCAGACGCCGTATTTATATGTAACAGCTTAATGAAAATTGTGCCTGTAAAAAGTATAGACGAGCACTGTTTTGATATTGTGCATAGCCAATCATTACTAAACGAGTTACTAGCCAAGGAGGCTTAGTGTTAAAAGTTATATTATCAGTATTACTACTGGCTTTTTTTAGCTCAGTGATTGGCTACCAGCAATTACAAGCAACCATTGAAACGCCATTAAAGGTGGCGCAGAGCACTCAATTTGAAGTTAAAAAAGGCACCGGCTTTAATAAGTTGTGCCGTCAATGGCAGCAACAACAGTGGCTAGAAGACTGCTGGCGGTTTCAAATATTAGCTAAACTAGACCCTACCTTAACTGACTTAAAAGCGGGTTTGTACGAGTTAAGCGCGGATAGCGTGATCAACAATATAAAAAAAATAAACCAAGGCGAGCAAGTTAGCTTTAGTTTTACCATCATTGAAGGCCAAGCACTTAGAGATATATTAAATGCATTAAGTACGGCATCACATTTACAAAACGATTTAAAACTCGAACAACTTGGCGAGCAAATAATCGGTAAGCAAACTCATCTTGAAGGGTGGCTATTTCCTGATACCTATCATTATCATAGTAACGATAATGCGAGTAGTTTATTAAAACGTGCTGCGCAAAAAATGCAGCAAACACTGGCAGATGCATGGCAGCAACGGGCAAGTGATTTACCTTACGACACCGCCTATGAAGCACTGATCATGGCTTCAATAATCGAAAAAGAAACCGCGCTTGCCAGCGAACGCCCGTTAATTGCTTCGGCGTTTATTAACCGCTTAAATACCAATATGCGCTTACAAACCGATCCTACCGTAATATATGGACTAGGCGAAGATTTTGACGGCGATATTAAACGTAAAGACTTGAGAAATTACACCCCGTATAATACCTATCGTATTAACGGATTACCGCCCACACCGATTGCCATGCCCTCCAAAGAAGCCATTTTAGCGGCAGTAAACCCGCCTAAAAGCGAGTATGTTTATTTTGTAGCCAAAGGCGATGGTAGTCATCAGTTTTCAACCACATTAAAACAACATAATGCGGCGGTTAACCGGTATATTTTAAATAAAAAGAATTAGTATTTATGAAACCAAAATTTATAGTTATAGAAGGCCTAGAAGGCGCGGGTAAATCAACCGCTATAGCCCTGTGCCAAGACTTTTTAAACCATCACCATGTTGACTTTATTAATGTACGCGAACCCGGTGGAACACCACTGGCTGAATCGTTACGTACCTTAGTAAAAGCAGAGCACCAAGAAGAAATTGCTTTTGAAACTGAGCTGCTAATTATGTATGCAGCGCGTTCACAGCTAATGCATAATGTGATCAATCCGGCACTAAAGCAAGGGCAGTGGGTATTAGCCGATCGTCACGATCTATCGTCACAGGCCTATCAAGGCGGCGGGCGAGGAATAAGTGCAAATACCTTAGCATCGTTATCGTCTATGGTGTTAAAAGGCTTAAAACCCGATTTAACCATATACCTAGATATTGACCCTGTTATTGGCCTTGAACGTGCAAAAGGTCGCGGCCAGTTAGACAGAATTGAGCAAGAAGCCATTGAGTTTTTTCAGCGCACCCGTATGCGTTACATTGAGCTTGCAAATGATGACGACAGCATAAAAACAGTCGATGCCAACCAAAGCATTGATAAAGTGCATCGTGATATTACCAATGTACTACGCACGTTTTTTTCAGGGTTAAAATAATATGGCATTGCCGTGGCTTAATGAGGTAGAGCAACGCTTAACTCAGAGCTATAAAGCGCAGCGTTTTCATCATGCGCAGCTGTTTTGCGGGCCTATTGGGGTTGGCAAATTTGAGCTAAGTGAGCAACTAGCAAATAGTTTGTTATGCCAAAACACCCAAGCACAGTTAAGTAGTCCAAATAGTGTGTTAAGCCCTTGTGGGCAATGTAAAAGTTGTTCATTAAACTTAGCGGGTACACACCCAGACAAGCGCATTACCCAAGTGGAAGGGCAAAGCATAGGTGTTGATGATATTCGCGGCATAAGCGATTTTATGCATCAGTCTGCGGCGCAAAATGGCAATAAAGTGGCAATTATCGAAAACTGCGAAAAAATGACCACCGCAGCCGCTAATGCGTTATTAAAAACCCTTGAAGAGCCAAGTAATAGTCGGTTTTTAATTTTGACAACCAGCCAAGTGGCGCAATTACCTGCCACTATTTTAAGTCGCTGTGCTAAAACTGAGGTTAAAGTAACCAATAACCAATTAGCACAACAATGGTTAAGTAGTTTGGATGTGCCTAACTATCCGTGGTTGTCGTTATTTTATAGCCAACCACTGCAAGTAAAGCAGTGGCAACAGCAAAATCAGCTTGAAAACATTGATACGCTTTATAAATTTGCAACTGAGTTTAAACAAAGCCATAATTTCAATGCGTTAGTCGACATAATAAATAAACAGCCTGAGCTTGTGCGTATTTTTACCTTATTTTTAAGTGAGCAGCTCAAACAACAGCTGTTAAATGGCATGAGTTTTGAAGCTTACCAAGTTGCTCAGCAAGCGCTGAATGATTTTTTACAGAATAATATACAAATACTTGGGCTAAATTTACCGCTTGCGGTATCACGACTAGCGTATACATTACGTAATCAATAAAAAGGACTAGATATGCAAGAGCTATTAGTAGATATAGACGACCTTGACGAACTATATCGCTGTTATATGCCTTTTTTAAAAAAAGGTGGGTTATTTGTACGCACCAATATGCGCTATGAACCCGGGTATTCACTTGCCTTACGCGTTACCTTGCCTGACGCGCTAGAAGATGACGTGGTAACCGGAAAGGTTACGTGGATCACTCCGCAAGGCGCTCAGAGCTCAAATCCACCAGGGATCGGCATTAGCTTTTTAGATGATAAAACAAACCTAAACGCGAAGATCGAAAAACTGCTGGGGACTATGTTAAACTCCGGCAATCCAACTTATACCATGTAGTAAAAACAGGCCTTATTTTGATTGTAGATTCTCATTGCCATTTAGACCGTCTTGATTTTGATAAACTCGATTTAAACCTAGACCAAGTACTTGATAACGCTCGCGCCAAAAAAGTAGAACATTTTTTATGTGTAAGCGTCACGCTTGATCAATTCCCCAATATGCTAGAGCAAATAAAACATCACAACGACGTGTCTGCGTCATGTGGCGTGCACCCGCTCGATCAAAAAGACGCGCTTAATAAACAGCAATTAATTAACTTAGCCTCACACGACAAAGTAGTGGCGATTGGCGAAACTGGGCTCGATTATTACTACGCAAAAGACACCCATGCCGTACAACAAGCGAGCTTTGTTGGCCATATTGAGGTGGCAAATGAATTACAAAAGCCACTTATTATTCATACCCGTGACGCCCGTGCCGACACCATTAACTTAATGCGTGAACACAAAGCAGAAAATTGCGGCGGGGTACTGCATTGTTTCACCGAAGATTGGGATATGGCCAAAAAAGCCATTGATATGGGTTTTTATATTTCTATTTCAGGCATTGTGACCTTTAAAAATGCGGTAGAGCTTAAAGAGGTGGTAAAGCAAATCCCTCTCGATCGACTGCTTATAGAAACCGACTCGCCGTATTTAGCGCCAGTACCGTACCGTGGTAAAACCAACCAGCCAGCGTATGTTGAAGACGTGGCTTATTACATTAGTGAACTCAAAGGCATTAGCTTTAACGAGTTGGCAAAAGCCACCACTGATAATTTTTACTCTTTATTTAAATTAGCAGCTAAAGGCTAACCTCATGACAACTCTCTCGGTGCAACACCCGCTATTACTTATGGGGCCCATGGTGCGCCGAGCAGAAAAAACCGCACTCTGTATTCAGTTTGCTACTGCAAAGCCAGTAAATTGCCGTATAGAGCTAATTGGTCACGAATGTTACAGCGAACAAGACACCATAAGGCTTGGGGAATATTTATTCTTACAGTTTGTGGTTATTAAACCCATAAACAGCCAATTCCCACGCGATACCTTATTACCTTACCAGCTATTTTTTGATGACAGCCCGGTTGATTTATCTGCGTTTAGCTTTAACAATCAGCCATTACCTGAATTTGTGATCCCCAAAAAGTTGACGCAAATACTACATGGCTCGTGTCGTAATGCGCATCACCCTGCAAAAGACAGCCTAGTAAGTTCAAGCCATTGGCAAGCTGTACAACGAAGTAATGAGCAGCAGGGGGCACAGTTATTATTGCTTTCGGGCGATCAGGTATACGCCGACGATGTAGCAGGGCCTATGTTATTAGCAATACATCAGCTGATTAAACACTTAGGCATATATAAAGAACAGCCACTTAATTTAGATTTACCCGCTGATATTGCAGAGCAACTATATGGTCGCCATTACTTGTTGCCGACTACCTCATGGAAAAAGCGTTCTAAATTAGGCATTGGCTATTGGTTAAAAAAGGACGAACCGCATTTTTCCAGTGTTAAAGCTTATAATCATCTGATTCATTTTGAAGAGTTCGTAGCGCTGTATTTACTCAATTTTAGTAGCCAAGCATGGCAATACATTGACCTAAATAACTTAAGTTACTCAGGTGGTAACGAAAAAAATCAAACGCTATTTAATGCAGAAAAAACCGCATTAATTGACTATGCACAAGGTTTAGCAGAGGTAGAGCGGTTATTTTCTAATGTATCTACCTTAATGATGTTTGATGATCATGATGTAACCGATGATTGGAACCTAACCGCAGGTTGGGAGCAAGCCATTAACCAAAACCCTAGCAGCAAGCGTATTGTAAATAATGGCTTAGCAAGCTATTGGCTGTTTCAAGGAATGGGTAACGACGTACTACATAAAACCGGATCGTTACTTAGCCCCTTTAACGACTGTTTAGCTGGTGATAAGCAGTGGCAATTTAAAAGCTTTGATAAGCACCTGAACGACTTTAGCCATTGGCATTATGAGCTAATGACCATTCCTAAAGTGGTGGTGCTCGATACCCGTACGCATCGCTGGCGTAACGAGCAAAACTTTAATGAACCTTCAGGCTTACTCGATTGGGAGCGCCTCACAGAGCTTGAAGAAAGCCTATTAAGCCATGACCAAGTAATTATTGTATCGCCCGCTCCCGTGTTTGGGGTTAAATCGATAGAGGCAATTCAAGCGTTGTTTAATATGTGTGGGCAACCACTGATGGTTGATGTAGAAAACTGGATGGCGCACGAAGGCTCAGCCAAAAAGCTACTCAATACTTTTAGACGCACCGACACCCCAAATGAAACACTGATATTATCGGGCGACGTACACTATTCATTTTGTTTTTCGGTGCAAAAGCGTTTTGGCGATCATCCCAACAGAATTTGGCAACTGACTGCAAGTGGCATTAAAAATGAGTTTCCGCGAAAGCTAATAAATGTACTCGACAAGCTCGACTCTATTTTATACGGCCCCAAAAGCCCACTTAACTTTTTTACCAAACGCTGGCACATGGAAGTAGATAAACACCAAACCAAAGGCAAAGGACAAAAGTACCTAGTAAGCGATTCAGCCATTAGCTTAGTCACGCTTGAAGCGGGAAATTTAGCAAGGTACCAATTAATCCATGGCGACGGCCACACCACCGAATTTGATTTAGAAGAGCAGTAGATTAAAAACAGGTGTTAGGTCGCTATTATTGCCAACTTGTAGCAGCGACTTCATGTCGCGTCATTTTTTAATGTCGCGAGCGACGGGCTTCGAGTTGCGGGCTAAATATCCAAAAGCGCAGCGTCTCATAACCTTCTTTGTGAATAAATCACTTAAACCCAAAACATAAAAATTACTTTTGAACCACAGAGAACACCGAGGCGCTGCACAGAGAATACAAAGTATTTGCTAATACTTATAACATTTGTATTTAGTCACTTTCTCTTTTTTCTCCTACCCTCTGTGGTGAATAAAATCACTAAAATATTATTTGAACAAAGAGAAGAGAATGAGAAACAAATGAGAGGGTCAAGCCGGTTCTAGGTTGATATTATTACTGACTTGTAGCAGCGACTTCATGTCGCGTCATTCTTTAATGTCGTGAGCGACGGGCTTCGAGTTGCGGGCTCAATATCTAAAAGCGCAGCGTCTCATAATCTTCTTTATGAATAAATTACTTAAACCCAAAACATAAAAATTACTTTTGAACCACAGAGAACACCGAGGCGCTGCGCGCTGCACAGAGAATACAAAGTATTTGCTAATACTTATAACATTTGTATTTAGTCACTTTCTCTTTTTTCTCCTATCCTCTGTGGTAAATAAAATCACTAAAATATTATTTGAACAAAGAGAAGCGAATGAGAAGACAGAATCAGGTGTTAGGGGTTAGGCTCGTAACCCGCTCCCCGTTAACTTTCACTACGCCGTTTTTTAATCCGTTTTGGTGCCGGTAACTTATTGGTTAATATAGCTAAACAAAGTACTACTATAAACAGCATTGAGTTTGCACCGGCTTGCAAGGAGTAATCAACCGACGAATGTAGCATCATGGCTATAATGGCAGTAGCACAACCAAACGCCACCCCCTGATAAAGCGCCGTTTTACGCGTGCGCATAGTATTAATACACAACCACAAACAATAAAGTACCAGTAGTCCTAACAACGCGGTGACAGGAATACCCAGCTCAACCGCAAATTGCACATAATCGTTATGCGCATTGTCGTAGTAGCCAGAGTAGGGCTCAGACTGATACGCAGGAAATGCAGTATAAAAAGTACCGCCACCAGAGCCTAATAACGGGTTATCTAAAATCAGCGGAATTGAGTCACGTACAACTTCATCACGTGTTTCCGATTGCAAACTAGTCTCGCTAATACGTTGTTTTACTTTTTCTACATCGAAAATGGCACCAATGATGATCAAATCAATAATAAAAAAGCTCACAATCAGCAATTTAAATGCTTTGGGTTTTTGCTTATAAACAAATAGCGCTAGTAAACTTACTATTATCAAAGCGATAAAAAACGCCGAGTTACCCATACGGCTGCGAGTTAAAATAAGCGCCACAATAATAATAATTAACGAAATACGTAAGATTATTTTAGAACTTAATAATACTTCGGCCCAGGCGCGTAGCGTCTGCTTTAAAGTGGGTTTATAGCCATTGTTAGTGCGTTTTAATTCGCTGATCAAAACGCCAATGCCTAAACATAAACATAAAGCTAAGTAATTAACTAAAAAGTTAGAATAAGTAAAGGTACCAATCGCGCGGTCTGTATGTTTGTAACCAAATAAAGGGCTGACAATATCAGGTGATAAGTTTAAATAACTAGCATACAAAGCCTGAAAAACCCCTGCACAAATTACAGCATAAATTAATTTTTTAATTCGCTCGGCACTATTGCAGTAGTTAAATACGAGCCAGCTCAACATGAGTAAAAAGCTGGTTTTTAATAACATTTGTTTGGTTTGAAATACATCAACACTCACGTTAAACAGCTGTATACCACAAACTAAAATAACAACGCTTAAAGTAAAAAAGAGTGGCCAGGAATAGCGCGGCGGAAATAGCGATTGCTTATTATTTAACACACTGTGTGTAAGGTGAGTAATAAAGGTAAAGCTAGTTAAAATACCAATAGCTAAAATTGCCCAAGGGCGGTAACTGCCTAAAGGAAGGGGGAGTAAAAATAGGATCAAACAAATTAAAAAAAATATAAAACGATTCAAAATAAACTCAAACAAAGTAAAAACGCAGCCAATAGGCTGCGTTTAAATATACTTATGGTAAAAACTAGTTACCGACTTCAGATATACCGTTATCACCACCTGTACCACCAGAACCTGGAGGTGTTGGTAATGTTGGTAAACTGCCTACTGGCGGAGCTGGCTGGCCTGCACCCGGGCCTGCAGCAGTTGCATCAGAAGCCGTTGTAGCATCAACACCCGCAGTAATTGCAGCAAGCGTGATTGCATCAGAGTCTAAACCTGCAGCCGAAAGGGCAGCTAAAAAGTCAGATATTAACGGGTTATCTGCACCAAATTGAGCAACAACAGCAGCAACCATTGCATCAATGTCTGCAGCGCCACATGCGCCATTGAGTAGCTTTTCGTCTAGCTTGATTTTTTCTTTGTTTTTACAAATACGTTTAATAGCTTCTACTAAATCTTCGCGTAATTGCTCTGGTGTAGTATCTGCTGTTACGTTGTTAAGAATATCAATTATGCTATTTATGCCCACTTCTTGAACCACTGCAGCATTGTCCGTTTGTGCATAGGTTGGAAGAGCAGTAAGAGCCGTTGCGCTAGCGACTAAGCCAGCTAAAAGTAATTTTTTCATTTCTCGTCCCTTGGTTGAGTACTAATTGCAAAATTTTAGCGCATCGGTGCAAAAAGTAAACTCTTTATTTACGCCATTTTCATTAGATTTAATGATTTTTGATGGTGGTAGTATCAAATTGCCCTGTACACCATCACACCCTAGGTATTCAAGTATTTCTAAAGTCTCGGTTTTTTCAATTAAACAGGCTAAAACTTTAATACCAAAACCATGGCAAATATTGTTAACGGTTTGAATATAAAACTGGCTTTGTGGGTTAGTTACTAAATCTTGAATATAACTACCATCAATTTTAACGTACTCAATATCCAGCCCTTGTAAATACCTAAACGATGTTAAGCTAGTACCAAAGTGTTCAATACACACATTAATGCCCAGCTCTTTTATTGCATCTATATGTAATGAGGCAACATGCACGTTATACAATAAGCTTATTTCGTGCAGCTCAAACAGCAAGTTAGTTTTTATAACTGGTTTAGTGTGCGAGTAAAGAGTAAGCCACTCTATAAAGTCAGTTGAATACAAAGATGCCTTACTAATATTCAGGGCAAACACTTCATTTGGGTATTGCTCTTTAATATCGACAAAATTGCGTATAATTTTTTTATCAAGTTCTTCGGTTAAATTTAACTTTTCGGCCATGGCAAATAAGTGGCCATTATTTACTTTTTCGCCATCATGAATAAAGTGGGCAAATACTTCAAAGTAACATTGAGAGTTAGCTTTATTGGCTTGCTTTACTGGCTGTACCGAAAAGCTTACTTCACCGGCATTTATAATCGACTTAATAAGCGTACGCCATTGATTTACGCTAAATAGCGATTCTTTATCATCGCAGCTTATGGTGCTGTCTTCGCCAATGGTGCAACCGGTATCAAGTAACGAGAGTACTTCGCCTACGCTTGCATCTTGTTCAACGGCAACTATGGCTACATTTGCGTAGCCATTTATGTGCAAGCTGTTTTCTTTTTGGCTTAATTTATCACTCAGATCTAAACGGGCTTTGTTTAAAAATAAAACGTCATAAGGGGCAAGTAACACAAACGTGCCGCCGTTTAACCTAAATACGGTTGAGTTTGGTAATTCTTCTGCAGCATGTTTAAGTATTTTAGCTGCATCAAGCACATGCTGATCGCCATCTTGGTAGCTTACTATTTGGTTTATATTATTTAATGAGGGCAGGGTAAGCATCATTGCAGTAATGGGCGCATCGTCTGAAATATTATTGACCACAGAGTTAAAGTGGTTTTCAAACGACTTACGGTTACCCAGCCCAGTTAACGAATCTATATAAACTTCTTCGGTAAGTGCCTGAGTTTGTTTGGTCAGTGAATCAAACGTACTTTGTAAGTTTATAACCATGTTATTAATGGCTTGGGTTACGGTACGAAGCTCCCGCGCTACCGGAATTTCCTTATTTAAGGTAAAACGTTTGCGAGTGACTAGAGTGGCTTGGTCTTCTACGGCTTTTAATGGCTTAAATACGGCGCGTAAAATTAAAAACGCAATAGCGAGTGATGCAGCTAAAAGTAAAAACGAGCTATATAAACTGCGTAATGTGTGCTGCCACAAGGTTAAATACGACTGCCCAGTATGGCTGGTTACATTAAGTGTGCCTGCCATCATCCAGCCGTTATTAATTTCAGAGTGCATAGTAGGCGCACTCAATTCAACCGCACTAATAAACCAAGTAGGCACAGATTCAACGCGTTTAGGGTTTTGTAACTCAAATACTATGTTGTTTTGCACATCAGTAAATTTAATTTCACTGTAGTAACCAGAGTCGAAAATAGCGGTTGCCATCGTTTGTGCAATCATTAGGCTATCGTCTTCTAAATAGGGAGAGATAGAAAGCCCTAAACTGGTTGCAGTGTCTTGCGCGTGGCTGGCCATTTGCGTTTGTAAGTAATTACGAGTTGTATCCACATCGGTAATTACGCGTACACAAAATGAAATGATCGAAATTAAAATGATCAAGCCATATACTTGGGTCTTTAAACTCAATCCATATTTAAAAATTCGAGACATAACTACTAGTTCCTTCGTTGTTACCATTAGCGGGCGCAAGCTCACCTTGTTCAATTCGTTCTAGCATAGTGTTCCAAGCAGAAACTCCACGGCTATTTTTAACCTTATTACCTAACCCTTTCGATTTAGCTAACCACAAGCCTTGGCCGTTAAAACTATATATAGGCTTTAAATCGCCACGATTACTAGCAGGCACTAGTTTAGTATTAAAATTGTCGAGCACCAACGGTATTTGATTGGGTTGTTCAAAGTATATTAATACCATGTGTGGTTGATTAACGGTACGTTGGCGTACATACATAAAGCGTATTTTATCTTCTGGGATGCCTAAAGCGATTAAAGTAAAATATTTAGCAATTACATAATCTTCGCAGTCACCCATACCTACCCCTAAACTTTCGAGTGGGGTGGCCCAGTAATCTTTTTTTTGCCAAAGATCGTCATCGGTTTTGTACTTTATATGCTTATTAAAAAAGTCATTAACTAAATGAATTTTTTGCCATTCGCTTTTATCGGTAGAGTCATCAATAAAACTCAGCCAGTTTTTTATTCGTTGATGGCCTGCATCACCGTAAAACTCTTTGGCACGGGAAATTATATCGCTGTTACGCAAATGTAAAAGCATGTCTTGTGCACAAGCAAAAAAAGACACTAATATAATGATGCAAATTCCAACGCGCACAAAGCCCATCCCTAAAAAGTTAACGCAGTAATTATATTCTCATTAAAACTAAAATGATAGGTTATAAAAAAGGCACCAATATATTAATTAACAACTTTGCAACATAAAACAATCAAAAAGACTGCTTTTTATATTGAGCGATTGTATGGCTTGTGTATAATAGCCGCCCATATGGATGGTAGTGCTTAAAATCTTTGCTTAATTTGGCAAAAACATCACCAAGTGACTACAGAACAAAAAAAGTAACAATAAAAGGAATTGAAGTGAAAGTATTAAAAGCAGTCTTGCCTGTTGCGGGCTTGGGCACGCGAATGCTGCCGGCTACCAAAGCAACGCCAAAGGAAATGCTTCCACTAGTCGATAAACCTCTCATTCAATACGTTGTTAACGAAGCAGTAAAAGCCGGTATTAAAGAAATTATACTGGTTACTCATGCTTCTAAAAACGCAATAGAAAATCATTTTGATACCAGCTTTGAGCTAGAGGCCACTCTAGAAGCTCGTGTAAAACGCAGCTTGCTAGAAGAAGTTCGCTCAATAATCCCGCGAGATGTAAGTATTATTTCTGTTCGCCAATCTGCGCCATTAGGTTTAGGCCACGCAATACTTGAAACTCGGCCAATCATTGGCAACAACCCATTCGCTATTTTATTGCCAGACGTAATTATCGATCAATATAAGTCAAACCTTAAGGTAGATAACTTAGCGCAAATGATCGCCCGATTTGAGCGCACTCAACATAATCAAATTATGGTTGAACCGGTCCCACATGAGGAAGTGCACAACTACGGTGTGGTTGATTTGGCGGGTAAAAACATTGAGCCTGGTGAAAATGCAATCATTACCAACATGGTTGAAAAGCCAGACAACGACGACGCGCCAAGCAATTTAGCCATAACAGGGCGTTATGTTGTATCGCCTGCTATTTGGGATTTGCTCGAGTTTACGCCTCCAGGGGCTGGCGGTGAAATACAATTAACAGATGCATTACTGCAATTACGTCATCTTGAAACAATTGAAGCGTATCATTTAAAAGGTAAGTCACACGACTGCGGTTCAAAACTAGGCTATATGCTCGCGAATGTAGAATACGCAATGCAGTCAAGTACGATGGGCGAAGAGTTTACTAAACGTGCTAAAGCACTACTAGGGTCTTAAAGGTATAAAATGAAAGTTACTTTTTACGGAATTGGTTATGTAGGTCTTGTACAAGCGGCTGTGCTGGCAGATGCAGGGCACGACGTATGCTGTGTTGATATTGATGAAACTCGCATAGAAAATCTTAAAAAAGGCATCATTCCTATTTATGAGCCAGGTTTAACACCGTTAGTTGAAAAAAACTTTGCGGAAGGGCGTTTAACATTTACAACAGATGCTCAATTTGGTGTTGAATTTGGTGAACTGCAGTTTATTGCAGTAGGTACTCCGCCAGACGAAGATGGCTCTGCAGATCTAAAATACGTATTAAAAGTAGCAGAAACCATTGCTACATATATGGAAAGTCCAAAATTAATTATCGACAAGTCAACAGTACCTGTTGGCACTGCAGATAAAGTTAAAGCGACAATACAATCTGTACTTGATAGCCGTAAAAGTGATTTAACCTTTTCAGTGGTATCAAATCCTGAGTTTTTAAAAGAAGGGGCTGCAGTTAATGATTGTAAACGCCCTGATCGTATAATTATTGGTACAGATTCAGCTGATGCAGAAGAACAAATGCGTGAACTATATGCGCCATTTAATCGAAATCACGAAAAAATTATTGTAATGGATATTAAAAGTGCCGAGCTTACCAAATATGCAGCTAACTGCATGCTTGCCACTAAGATCAGCTTTATGAATGAAATGGCAAATATCGCTGAACACGTGGGTGCTAACATTGAACATGTACGACACGGTATTGGTTCAGACCCGCGTATTGGCTACCAGTTTATTTACCCAGGTTGTGGCTACGGTGGGTCATGCTTCCCAAAAGATGTACAAGCACTTGTACGAACAGCAGATAATATTGGCTACGAATCAAAAATTTTAAAAGCAGTTGAAGCCGTAAACTATGCTCAAAAAAATAAGTTGTTTGAATATATAAGCAAACATTATAGTACTACAGAGGATAGTCTTGATTTAAGTGGTAAAACGTTTGCTTTATGGGGTTTAAGCTTTAAGCCTAATACGGATGATATGCGAGATGCGCCAAGTCGTGTTCTCATGGAACAGCTTTGGAAAGCGGGTGCTAAAGTACAAGCATACGATCCTGAAGCGATGAATGAAACTCAGCGTATCTATGGAACGCGTTCAGATTTAAGCTTAATGGGGACTAAAGAATCTGCGCTAAATGGTGCTGATGCCCTTATTATTTGTACTGAATGGCAAAACTTTAAAGCACCTGATTTTTCTTTAATTAAGCAGCAGCTTAGTGAAGCTGTTATTTTTGATGGTCGAAATTTATTTGAACCTGAAAGATTAGCAAAAAAATCATTCCGTTATTATTCAATTGGCAGGTGCAGTGTATAACATGAAAATATGTTTATCTATTTTGACAACGGGAACCAGACCAGAAACATTGTCATTTTGTTTGAATTCAATCACTAAATTAAGATTACCTGTAGTTGATAAGTTTAGTGTATTAATTGTAGAGAATAATGCTTTACCTAATGAAGGCGTTGTCTCATTAATAAATAGTTTATCTGAAACATCAGATATTGAATTTACACATGTTTTAGAGCCTAAAAAAGGCATTCCATATGGCAGAAATGCTGGACTTAAATTTGCAATTGATAACAACTATTCTCACTTGGCTTTTGTTGATGACGACGCTGAGATTGATATTGAGTGGCTTTATGAGTTAGTAACGAGACTTAAGAACGACGATGTTCAAGCTGTTACTGGGCCACAAAAACCTATATTTCCAAAAAATACAAAACCTGTATTCAAAAATGCGACTGTTTACAAAGAACGCAATTTAGATGACGGTAAATTGTGCAAATGGGCAGCAACAAACAACGTATTATTTGATGTAAAGTTTGCCAATGAACATGGAATCTGGTTCAGCGAAGATATGAAAACCGGTGGAAGTGATAAAGAGTTTTTTTCTCGTTACTCAAAAGCAGGGGCCAAGATCTGCTGGGTCAAAAATGCGATTGTTAATGAATATGTAGAAAATGAACGTATCAACTTCTCTTGGGCTATAAAAAGAACATTTAGGTTTGGTGGTACAGGTTACAGAATAGAGCAATCAAATAAAGGGAAATCACTTGCTTTAGCTTTTTGTTTCTTGAAAGGGGCTATTTATATTTTAAAAGGCTTTTTAGGGTGTTTACTTTTGCCGCTCAAGAAAAACAAAAGTTGGTTGGATGGCCCTTGTGATATTGCCCATGGGGTTGCTTTCTTTACCAGTGTTTTTACTGGTGGAAAACTTAAAAAATACACATGAAAAAACAGTGACAACTTACAATGCTAAAAATTAATAAGCAATTTGTGGAAAGTGCTCTGCTATTTATGTGTTTTACAGGTCTGTTATTTAATACGCTGTTTGGCGCTATAGCGGCATTATGTTTTTTAATCAGTGGCGTGCTGTTTTGTATACTTTACGAAAATAAATTATTAGACCTGCTTATTAATAATAAGCTGCTTTTAGCAATACCATTACTAGCTATGGTATCTAGCGCTTGGTCAGATATCCCACTTACAACATTACGAGGTGGTATTCAGTTATTGCTGACTACAGTATTTGCAATGATAATCGCAGCGGCTGTTCGTTTTGATTCGTTCATTAAAATTGCAGGGTTCTGTTTTTTTGTAACAATGTTTTTATGCTTCGTATCTGACAGGTATGCCTTAAATGGTATGACAGGAGAGCGTAGTTTAATAGGTATATTTGATAGTAAAAACTTTTTATCAATGAATGCAGCTTTAAGTGTTTTAGTTGGGTTTGCTATTTACAAAAACAAAAGCTTTCAACGTACGATTAATATTTTTGGGGCAGTACTAGTCGTTTTGTCATTTTTAGTTCTGCTCAAAGCTAATAGCTTAGGTTCCATAGTAACAACCATTTTAGTGATGCTATTGGCTTTTTTATATATTTATTATCAGAGGATTAAATTGTCTTTGTTTGTAAGAGGTCAATTTAACTGGCTTATAGTTGTAAGCTTTTTAATTTTGGTTGCAACTTTAATTTTAATTGGGAATACCAACACATTTGATAATGTAATGTACGATCTGGGTAAAGATCCAACATTAACAGGGCGTACATTTATTTGGTCACGTGGGTTAGAAAGCATCACTGAAAACCCAATTTTAGGATTAGGTTACCAAAGTGCTTTTTATGTAGGTAATCCTCTAGCAGAAGAGATTTGGGAATTCGCTCATGTTCCTTCAGGTGCTGGATTCAACTTTCATAATATGTATATCGATATAACGGTAGAAGTGGGGCTACTAGGTGGTTTTATTTTTATTTTGTTACTTGGCAAGTTTATTCGGCTATTAGCGAACAACAAAAAATTAGAGTTTGGTAGTAAAGAAGGATTTGCACTGATGGTGTTTTTATATATGTTTTTGCAGACCTTTTTAGAAGCTGGTTGGTTTTCACAATTTACAATTTCACATTTTTTAATATGTGCTGCATGGGTTTACTTAAAACAAAAAACTGAATTAAGGTCTATAAAATTAAGGTGGAATGTATGAGTGGCGTTATAGTATTTGGTGGTTCTGGCTTTATTGGCTCACACCTTATTAATAAATTAGTTGAGAGTAACACATCGCCAATAATTTCAGTCGATATAAAACCACCCAAAATAAATGTTGAAGGTGTTATTTATATAACTGCAGATGTGAGGGATTTAAGTGCATTTTCACTTAATGGTAAAAGTATCAGCACTATCTATAATTTTGCAGCTATACATACAACCCCAGGCCATGAACACTATGAATATTATGAAACTAACATTTTAGGTGCGAATGAGGTAACTAAGTTTGCTGAAAATAATGGTATAAATGAAATTATTTTTACTAGTTCTATCTCAGTGTATGGAGCAGGCGAGAGCAGAAAAACTGAGGCATCAACACCAACTCCAGTTTCGTCTTATGGTTATTCTAAAATGATGGCAGAGCAAATTCACAAAACATGGCATGAGCGTAATAAAAGCTCAAAACTGATCATTGTGAGGCCTGCAGTTGTGTTTGGTCCGGGTGAAGGAGGCAACTTTACCCGCCTTGCTAGCTTGTTAGATAAAGGTTTTTTTATATACCCTGGCAGAAAAGATACCATAAAATCATGTATTTATATTGATGATTTACTTTATGCAATAGAGCACGCCCGAAATAAAAACATTCACTTTGTTTTATTTAATGGTGCATATACCACTCGCTATACCTTAGAAAACATTGTAAATGCTTTTCAAGATCAGCACTTTCCAAATGTAAAAACCATGCTATTTCCGAAAGGTGTAATGTTGGCAGGTGCTTCATTATTAAAAGCAGTGAACTTTCTAGATATCGGTATTCACCCTGAACGTATATTAAAACTAATAAACTCGACTGATGTATACCCCCAGTGGCTCGAAGATGAAGGCTTGTTATTTGATAATGGCCTTAAAAATGCGCTCGCGAAATGGGCGCATGAAACTGATGGGAGCTTTAAGTGAGTGAATTAAATTTATTAGTGGTAATACCTTGCTTAAACGAAGAAGCACACATAGCGAAATTGTTGCAGCAACTCACTAACGAATCACCTAAACTCATTGTTGTTGCTGATGGTGGAAGCACTGATAAAACAATAGCTATTGTTAATAGCTATTGTAAAAATTATCCAAATATAAAATTAATTAATAACCCGAAAAAAATTCAAAGTGCTGGAATTAATTTAGCTGTAGAAAAATTTGGCAACGGCTTTACTTATTTTGCAAGAGTAGATGCACATGGAGAATATCCGTCAAACTTTTTAAAAACACTTTGTGAAGAAGTGTTAGCAGTCAAGGCAGATTCTGTCGTGATAAGTATGGATACAGTCGGAATAAATGGTTTTCAAAAAGCTGCAGCCTGCGCACAAAACTCTAAATTAGGCAATGGCGGATCTGCTCATCGCAATGATAGTAATGAGGGTAAGTGGGTTATTCACGGGCACCATGCGCTAATGAACATTCAAGCATTTAAACAGGTAGGTGGCTATGATGAGGCATTTATTGCAAACGAAGATGCAGAGCTTGATTTTAGGCTAACTTCTGCAGGGTATAGAATTTGGTTAACAGGGAAAACAAAGATGAAATATTTCCCACGCGATTCTTTTTATCGCCTATTTGTTCAATATTATCGTTATGGTGTAGGGCGTGCGAGTAATGCTTTAAAGCACAAACAAATCCCTAAAATACGACAGTTAATACCCTTATCAGTATTTCCATGCTTGTTAATTTTTTTACTTGCTCCAATTAGCTGGGTATTTACTATTCCTTTTATTGGCTGGCTAAGCGTGTGTTTAGCTTATGGAACGTTGCTCGCTTTAAAGAGCCGCTCATTAACTAATCTTCTATCAGGATTTATTGCAGCTACTATGCATTTTGGTTGGTCAATTGGGTTTTGCAAAAAATTGATTACTAACTCAGTTTCCTTCGTTACGGGTAAACCATAATGGCTGAAATTACCATTGCTATATGTACATATAAGCGAGCTGAAATACAGCAAACGTTAGCCTCAATAGCAAATCAGGTATTACCTGAGGATGTGTATATTCGAGTGATTGTTGCTGACAACGATGTTGAGCCTACAATGCGTCAACTCATCGAAGAAACAGGGAAAAGTTTAGGTATTACGCTTACATATATTCACGCACCATCTCGAAATATATCAATAGCTCGAAATGCGTGTTTGATCAATTGTGAAACTCAGTGGCTAGTTTTTATTGATGACGATGAAACAGCCTCAAATACGTGGCTATCTGAATTATATAAAACTGCATTAAATGAAAATGCCGATGTTGTTTTAGGCCCAGTAATATCTGTTTATCCAAGCAACGCACCAAATTGGATAGTTAAATGTGATTTCCATTCAACTAAACCTGTATTTGTTAATGGCGTAATTGAAACAGGGTACACAGGAAACACCTTGCTGAAGTTAAGCTCTCAATATTTTGAAAACGAAATGTTTAATTTGTCGCTTGGTAAAAGTGGTGGCGAAGATACAGATTATCTATCAAGAGCTTTCAAGAAAGGGGCAAAATTAGCTTTTGCTGAGAACGCCATAGTTCATGAGCCTGTTCCAAGTGAGCGAGCAACTTTGAACTGGTTAATAAAACGTAAGTTTAGGGTAGGTCAAACTTATGCACTTACTCTATTTAACGCGACTAGTAGTAAGTTTTTTATTACACAACTTATGTTTAAAGCATCCTCAAAGTTTACATTTTGCTTAATTATGATGGTGTTATTTTGCTTACACCCTGTTAAACGATACAACTGGTTGCTCAGAGGATGTTTACATTTTGGGGTGGTAACTAAGCTGTTTGGTGTCAAAAATATTGAGTTGTATTAATCTATTATGTTTATAAATTTCCGTTTTTTTACCTCACTATTTTTATGTCTTTTTTTTTCACAGAGCGTGTTTGCAGGTGTTGGAAGCTTAATTTGGAATGATGAATTTAACGTTGATGGGCTACCTGATAGTAGTAAATGGCATTACGAACAAGGGTATGTTCGTAATGGCGAAGCTCAACGATATGAAAAAGCAAATAGCTCAAATAGCCGAATAGAAAATGGATTTTTAATAATAGAGTCGCATTATCAACCTGCTAAAAAACCAGAAAATCTATGGCAGTATTTGTTTGATGAACAGCCAAAAGATAGCTATACATCGGCCAGCTTAACCACTGAGCACTTACCAGGCTTTGGATATGGTCGAATTGAGGTTAGAGCTAAGCTACCACAGGGGCGTGGTGTCTGGCCTGCTATTTGGTTGCTTGGTAGTAATATAAAACAAGTGGGTTGGCCGATGTGTGGTGAGATTGACATTATGGAGTATGTTGGTTTTGAACCAAATAAGATTCACTCGGTTATCCACACAAATGCGCGAAATCATAGAAAAGGTAACGCCGCTAATGATTTTGTAAAAGTTAATGATCTTGAAGATGAGTTTCATGTCTATAGTGTTGAGCGCACTGCCGAACGCATTGATTTTTATATTGATAATTTACTGCATTACAGCTACCGCAAAGAAGACAATACCATTAGCTCTTGGCCATTTGATCAACCAATGTATCTAATTATTAACTTAGCTATTGGTGGGGGCTGGGGTGGAAAAAAAGGAGTAGATAACACTATTTTTCCACAGCAGTTTGTAATTGATTACGTCAGAGTCTATGAACAGTAATTTATATCATTATTTTATAAAAGTAGAACTGTGAAGTCGCGCTCTTAATATTTCTCAAATTAACTGAAGAATTCAATTTCTGAATACTCATTTCGGGCTATTAATGTAGAACTTTTATAATTTTATAAAGAAGCTAAAACAGTATCCATATTAAAGGCTATGTTTGATTCTTTTTATTTATATATTAAATAAATTAGTATGGAAGATAAAATAATTTATGTTAACAGTACTTAGATCTATTACTTGTAGTTTCATAGAGTATATTACGCCTTTTTCAACTCAGGTTGGTAAATGGTGGTACTTACGAAAATATTTTTATTTTGAAGTTGGTAAATATTTATTAGGTTTTAAGAAAAAGAACATTATTAATGAGTAAAATTAAAACCGTTGCCAATGGTGCAAGCTGGGGAGTTTTTGCAAGTGGTTTTTCAACGCTGTTAAAATTTGCCACAATACCAATATTGGCCAGAATGTTAACACCTGAAGACTTTGGCGCTGTAGCTGTTGCAATGGTAGTAATAATGTTTTTCTCACTTTTAGGTGGGAAAGGCGGTTTATCTGCAGCACTTATATATGAACATAAATGCACTCAGTTAACGTGGAATTCAGCATTGCTAACTAATTTTTTCATTGGAATAGTCAGCACATTAATTCTATTTATATATGCTCAGGAGATAGCAGAATTATTCGGTGCATCTGGATATTATCAAATACTCCAAATTCTCTCTTTAATCATTCCACTGCAATTTATGAATGATATTTTCTCAGCAAAATTATTTAAAGAGTTACGTTTTAAAACTGAATCTAAAATATTGAGCATAACAGATTTTATATCTGTGTTGATTGCAATCGTGCTTGCATTTTACGGAGCTGGTGTTTGGGCATTAGTTGCCCAGCATTTAGTAGCTAATTTATTAAGACTTCTTCTATTATTACTCGTTACAACCGGTTGGTCTCTTAGTTATTCTTTCAAAGAAATAAGAGTACTTTATAAATTTTCACTTCAAACATTTTGGGTTGAAATTGCAAATTTTATCTCATTTTACGCTCCTATCGTTATAGCTTCTAAAGTTATAGGGGTCGCTGCATCGGGTGATATTTCAGTGAAAAACCGTATTACCGCACTACCGGGAGATATCATTCAACAGGGAATTGCTAAAGTACTTTTTCCAATATTTGTAAGTACTAAAGATAAAGGGGATCAAAAGGAACTTCTTTTGTGGAGTATATGGGTAAATTCAATATTAATGATGCCAATGCTAGTAGGTTTAGCAATTATCTCTGAGTCTGCAGCTAAGGTGCTCTTAGGGCATAATTTTCAGGCAGATTGGTTGGTTCTCTCTTTTTTAGCGTTATCGCGCGCAATTACCGCCCCGTGTGCTGGAATGAACCCTTATCTTAAAGGCGTTGGTCAAATAAGACTATTGTTGATTGCATTTATCATAAGAGCAGCATTAGTTGTTTTGTTTTGTTTTTTTGGAGCAACTAATTTTGGCTTAATCGGCCTTTCCCTCGCATTAGTTGGGTCATCATTCATATCGTTTTTTATTTTATTTTATTTTGTAATGTTATCTTCTGAGTTAACTTTTTCAGAGTTAATTGAGCCAATTAAAAAGCCTTGTTATGCCATATTATTCATGTCTTTTACAACAGGGCTTTTTGTATTTTACTGTGATGAGGGACTTATTGAAATGCTATTTGGTTTTTCTATTGGATTATTAAGTTATCTTTCAGCACTGTATACCCTATATCCTGAACTAAGGAAAGTAACGTCACTTTCTTCACTAAAAACATTTTTCATTAAATTTTAATGATAAGGAATTTATAAATGAACGAAGAATTTCAAAATTTAGCACAAATTATTAAGAAAAATGCCCAAGGTAAAAAAATTATATATATACCTAATCCCGGAAACTACGGTGATGGGCTTATACGTTATGCAACGAAAAAGTTTTTTAGCGATAATCAAATTGAACACTGGGAGATAAATGTAGGTTATGGGAAGGTAAAATATCAACTTTTACCTTATTTGTTAAACCATAATAAGTACCTATTTATATATGGTGGTGGTGGTGGTTGGTGTAGCGCTTATGACTGTGGCTATCGTATTTGTCGCGCTATCTCAATGTTTACTAGTAACTTAATTGTTCTACCTTCAACATATGATCTAGATCTTAAAGCCATTAAAGGAACCCTTTTTAGAAGAGATAAATTTAATAGTGCTAAACGGGCATCTAATTCTATTTTTTGCCATGATATGGCTTTCTACCTTACGACAGTAACAAGTATGGCGCTCTTTAAAAACATAGAAAAAATACAAAACGTTGGTTTATTTATGAGGACAGATAAAGAGGCCGCAATAATTCAAGAGTCAATGCCAGAGATGAATAAAGACCTCAGCCTATTTGGTGACCATATGTCCAACGGTGATGAGTTCCTTGAGACAGTCGCTCATTTTAAAGAACTACATACTGATAGGTTACATATTTGTATTGCGGGCCTAATAGTAGGGGCAAAAGTCAACTTATATCCTGGTAGTTACTTTAAGATACAAGCTATCTATAACTCAAGTATCGCTCCTAACTTTAAAAATATTGAAATGCATGCAGTGTGTGAAGATATAAATCTACTTTCTCAAAATTTGAACTGAGGCAAATATGGATATTTTAATTAGTGTAATTATACCTAACTTTAATTATGAGCAATTTTTGAAGAGGTGTATAGATAGTGTTCTAAACCAAAATTATGAAAATTTTGAGGTAATTGTTGTCGACGATTGCTCAACAGATAATTCAAGAGAACTAATTAAATCTTATGGGAATAAAATTATCAGTGTATTTCCGAGAGAAAATGGTGGGCATGGCAGTGCGTTTAATTTGGGATATGAGCAAAGTAAAGGTCAGCTTGTAACATTCATTGATGCAGATGATTATGCAAACCAAGGTTGGTTGTCTGCTCTTGCTAAAGCTTATGAAAAAGATGTAGCAATGTATCATTACAATATTAATTTGGTTGATGTGAACGAAAAAATAATAGGAACTTTTCCTAACATTAAAGTTGGATTAGATAATGGCAATGTAGTAGATAAAATTTTAAATTTCGGACGTATAAAAACTACCGTAACATCTGGTTTATGTTTCTCAAAAACTGCCCTCGAAAAGGTAATGCCGATTGATGTAGAGCGGTATAGGCAGGGAGGAGATGGTTACTTATCCAGTGTAGTTCCATTGTTAGGTAATATAAAAATAGTTAATGGTAACCTTACATCATACCGCCAGCATGGTTTAAACCATTCTCAATTTGATGCTGCTTTATTAAAGCGTGCGTTATGGTGTTATAAACACAATTTAGAAAGGTATAGTGATATTTATGAATTTTCAAGTAGACAAAATTTATCAGCATCACAAAATCTTGGTGTAAAAGATTTACCTTTTTTAGAGCAATTATTGGTAATAAATACGTTTGATGGAGACATCAAGGGGGGGAGGTTTTGTGATTTAACACGAAAGCAGCTGTATTCTTTTGCTTCAGATCTCATAGATACACATTATACTTATGGTAAATTTATTATAAAAACATGGTGGTTTTTTTCATGTATTTTGCCAAAGAAACTAGCAAAAAAGTTAATAAGTTGGAAGTTGCAAGCTTCTACAAGGCCTAGGTTTTTACAGTTTTTTATACAAACTATCAAACTCAAGGGTTAGGATCAGTAATATGTTTAAGAACCAATACACTGTTTCCTTTTTTCCTACCTTAAAACCATGTGATGTCAAATGGAATGAACTACATATCCATCTAGGTGAAAAAACGGAATATACAAGTAATAAAAAATGCTTAATTATTGGAAAGGCTGTTAGTAGTGTTCATAGTGGAAAAACTCAAAAAGATATTGCTGAGGATTTGCAACAAATTGACAGCAATATAGAAGCAATAGAGTATTTTAATACAATTGCCGGCAGATATGTTGTTTTTATTAAAATAGAAGACGATATTTTATTTTTTACAGATGCTTGTGGTTTCAAGAGGGGGCTATTTTTCAACGATGGTATTTATAAATTCATAACATCGTCAGAAAAGTTTGCAGCATTCTTATTTGATATAAACTTATATATTGATGAAGATACCAGAACTCTCGTTGAACAAGCTAAATACAAAAGGCAGGAGAGCCCTTGGTTTGGCATGAGTTCTTATGACACTAGGTTTAAATTCGTAATACCTAATCATTATTTAGATTGTACGCAATTTAAATTATTTCGAATGGCTGCGCCAAGTAGTAGTGAAAGTATTTATGACCCTGCAAATATGCTAATTACTACATTAAGTAATTTTTCATGTAAGTACAAGCTGATACAGCCAATAACAGCAGGTATTGATAGTAGGGTTCTTTTAGCTGCGAGTAAATTAATTAAAAGTAAAGTTATCTACTATGTTTTCGGTGAAAAGGATAGTCTTCATGAGGATGTACGTATCTCAAAACAGTTATCGGATATAAATAATAATCAATTAAATATATTTACTTGTAATGAAGCCAATGTTGATTTTAAAAAATCACTCATGGAAGAGGTGTTTTTAGCTAGAGATCTCCCTAAAACAAATAATATCTATTATCATTTTAAACATACTTCTAATGAGTATATTAATATTAATGGTAATGGTGCTGAAGTATACTGAATCGCCCCGAGTTCATCGGAGACCAGTTTGTTTAAGTCAGGCCACTTTACCTGACTCGTTTAAATTATCATAGTAGTCTGTTTCATATTGAGCTGGTGAAATATACCCAATTGAAGATAAT